>ERZ827168.120-NODE-120-length-124306-cov-22.256175_pt1 | contig 124306 bp, 111 predicted proteins | sample MGYA00519868_ERZ827168 | MGnify/ENA primary metagenome ERZ827168 (study PRJEB31778, sample SAMEA3449271) | human gut metagenome | biome: human gut; feature: human-associated habitat; material: faeces | place: United Kingdom | collected 2010/2012 ... | reverse complement strand
GTTCTCTTTATGTGTTGTAGGATGAGAGTGGATTTACCGACACCTTTCTGGCCTAAGATACCCAAGATGCGGACATCCCAGTTAATGGTCTCGTGCTGCTCCCGGAAAAAGTTCATAGGAGTCAGTTCCAGAAGTTGATGGAATTGTTCGTAGAGTGTCTGCATAATAATATTGCGGTATTTATTCTGCACAAATATAAGAAAATTGCCTGAAAGTTTACGCAATATTTGCGAAAAGTTGCGGAATTTTATACGCAGCGGGGCTGATGTATTTGGAAGTGCTGATTCGAGAATATTGGCCAGAAAATGGGTCAGGGAAACTTTTTTCCCAAATGCCCTGTTTTTTTGCTATTTTTGAGAGCGAAAAAATAGAAGCAATGAGTAAAACTAGTCCGGATAAGATTTTGGTGCGAGGAGCGAGGGTGCATAACCTTAAGAATGTGGATGTGGACATTCCGCTGGGGAAGATTGTGGGCATAGCCGGAGTGTCGGGGTCGGGAAAGTCCTCGCTGGCGCTCGGGGTGCTATATTCCGAAGGCTCAAGGCGTTATCTTGAGTCGCTTTCGACCTATACCAGAAGAAGGATGACGCAAGCGGCCAGAGCGGACGTGGACGAAGTCCTTTATGTTCCTGCGGCTCTCGCCCTGCATCAGAGGCCTGGCGTTCCCGGTATACGCAGCACTTTCGGTACCGGAACGGAACTGCTTAACAGCCTTAGACTTATGTTTTCCCGATTGGCCAGTCACCGATGCCCTAACGGACATTATGTGGAGCCATCGTTACGCGTAGCCGCAGGGAAGGATTTGGTCTGTCCCGTGTGCGGCGAGCATTTCTATCCTCCGGGAGCGGAAGACTTGGCATTCAACAGTCAAGGTGCGTGCAGGACTTGCGATGGCACTGGAACCATTCGTACAGTCGACGAATCGACGCTCATACCGGACGAGAACCTCACTATAGACGAAGGTGCGGTCGCTCCCTGGAACACCCTGATGTGGTCGCTTATGAAAGATGTCTGCAGGGCTATGGGCGTGCGTACCGACGTGCCTTATAAGGACTTGACGGATAAGGAAAAAGACATCGTCCTTCACGGACCGGCCGAGAAAAAGCACATTCTATATAAGGCGAAGAACTCTAACGATGCCGCCGAATTGGACTTCACTTTCTATAATGCCACTTACACTGTCGAGAATGCATTGGCAAAGGTCAAGGACGAGAAGGGGATGAAGAGAGTGGAGAAGTTCCTGAAATTCGACGTGTGCCCGGATTGTGCCGGCACCAGGCTTTCCGACGCAGCCAGGGCTCCGAGGCTCCGGGGAATATCCCTCGCCCAGGCCTGCACTATGACCCTGACCGAGATGGTGGAATGGGTCAAGGGCGTGCCGGCTTCGCTTCCGGAGGAGATGCGGCCTATGGCCAAAAGCATCTGCGAGGCATTCTTGGACACGGCCAAGCGCTTGATGGACTTGGGAATAGGCTATCTGTCCCTGGACCGTTCCGCGGCGACCCTATCGACCGGGGAACGACAGCGAATGCAATTGGCCCGAGCAGTGAGAAACCGCACTACGGGTGTACTTTATGTGCTGGACGAGCCTTCGATTGGCCTGCATCCTTCGAACATCATCGGCCTCTGCGGCGTGATGGACGACCTGATCGCTGACGGAAATTCGGTGGTGCTGGTCGACCACGATACCCAGATTCTGGCCAAGTCCGACTGGATGATCGAGATGGGGCCCGGAGCCGGTTCGAACGGCGGTGCAGTGATGGCGCAGGGTACGATCAGCGACATAAAGGCCAATTCGACCTCTCGCATCGGCCCGTTCCTTTCAGGCGAGGCTTCGGTTATGATTAGGAAGCAGGCCAATCTCGAAGACATGTTCGGCGAGGGAAGGATTTCGATGACTACGGATGCCATCCACACGGTCAGACCGCTCAATGTAGAGATTCCTAAGGGACGGCTTACCGTGGTTACCGGAGTTTCCGGGTCGGGTAAGACTACGATGGTACTGGAAAGCCTCATCCCGGCCCTTCAGGCGAGGATTTCGGGTCGCGAGCTGCCCTCGCACGTAAAGTCGATCGAGGCCGAGGGAATACGCCAAGTGAAACTCATAGACGCTTCTCCGATAGGCATTAACGTCCGCTCTACCGTCGCCACCTATGCTAACGTCCACGACGAACTCAGAAAAGTCTTTGCCAAGACGCCCGATGCTAAGAAGCACGGCTATAAGGATGGGGACTTTTCCTATAACACGGGCAAATTGAGATGTCCTACCTGCGATGGTACTGGCGTGATAAGCCTTGACGTGCAGTTCCTTCCGGATGTGGACATACCGTGTCCCGATTGTCGAGGGTCAAGGTATTCGAAGGTCGCAGGAAGCATAAGGAGGGAGAATGCTGCCGGAGAATTCCACTCGCTTCCGGAACTTATGGATATGGACATCAATTCCGCACTGGATGCGTGCTCGGATTTGCGGCTTATCAGCCAAAGACTTAGAGTCCTTCGTGACCTCGGCCTGGGATATCTGACATTAGGAGAGGAGACTCCGAGCTTGTCGGGTGGCGAGGCCCAGAGGCTTAAATTGGCCAGCGAAATGGGTAGGGGACAGAGCGACTCGGTATTCGTGTTCGACGAGCCTACCATAGGTCTTCATCCGTCGGATGTGATGACGCTTCTTAATGTCTTTCAAAGTCTTATCGACCACGGAGCTACAGTCATCGTAATCGAGCACGATTTGGATGTAATTCGTAATGCCGACTATGTCATCGATATGGGTCCGGGAGGCGGCTCCGAAGGCGGACGTATAGTCGCGATGGGCACTCCGGAACAAATCCGCGCGTCAAAGGAAAGCGTAACCGGAAAATTTGTGTAAATTCGCTTCGAAAAAGTGCATTTTCAGGGATTTTAATCGTATATTCGCAGAATCCGAAAAACATTCAGATATGTCCAAGAAATCTACCTTTAAGTCGAATTGGCCGAAATACGTTCTCCAGTGGGGCGTGTTGGCACTGCTGATTTTCTTTTTGAGCGGACTTGCTTCGCTTGTGTTCACGGATATAAAAGCTACGGATCCGGAGAAATACTGTCCGTTCGGTGGCTTGGAGGCTCTGGGAACCTACTGGGCTAATGGATCGCTGCCTTGCTCCATGACAAGCATGCAGATCGCTATGGGTGTGGCCCTCGCGGCGGTAGTCGTGCTTTTCGGCAAATTGTTCTGTGGTTATCTCTGCCCTATAGGCTCGGTGGAGGATCTCCTTAAGAAACTAAGACAGGCTATCGGCTTCAAGGCCATCAACATAAACGAGCACAGTATCGTCGACAAGGTGCTGAGAATCGTGAAGTATGCGCTTTTGTTCATTGTCTTCTATATGACGATGACCGCAAGCGAGCTTTTCTGTAAGAATTTCGACCCGTACTACGCTGCGGCTACCGGGTTCAAGGGAGAGATTACGCTTTGGATGTCCATAACCTCGCTGGTGCTTGTACTTTTGCTTGGCCTAATCGTGGATAGGTTCTGGTGCAAGTATATCTGTCCGCTCGGGGCTATCTGCAATTCTCTCAAGTTCTGGGTGTGGATGGTCGTGCTGGTAGGCGTATGGTGGATTTTGGGCCTTCTCGGACTGCACTTGAGTTGGGTATGGCTGATCGGCGGCATTAGCTTGCTCGGCTATCTTCTGGAGATTCTTTGCGGTAGGCCTAAGCCACAGCTTCTCGGAGTGGTTATCGACAAAGGCAAATGTAATGGAAACTGCCGCCTCTGCCAGAAGAATTGTCCTTATAATATAGATGTTCCATCATTTGATGGTAAGGTTTATTCCGTAGACTGTACTCTCTGCGGCGAGTGCATCGCTTCCTGCCCTCATGGCGCCCTCAGTGTAGGCGTAAGGAAAAACTCTGATGGAAAGCATTGTAAGTTTGCCAAGTATTTGCCGGCAGTACTTACTATAGTGGCTTTGGCCATAGCGATTGTCATCGGAGGTAAGTTCGAGGTCCCTACGATCGACGAGAAGTGGGGAATAGAACCCGGAATGAAGCTGGAGACGGTTAAGGTGGAGGGCCTCAAGTCGGTTAAGTGCTTCGGCAGTTCGATGACATTCAAGGCCAAGATGGAGAAGGTGCCGGGAGTTCACGGAGTCAAGACTTTCGTGGGAAGCCATACGGTCGTAGTTACCTACGACGCTAACGTCATCGACGCAGAGAAGGTAGAGTCTTTGATTTTCGTTCCTTCCAAGTTTAGGGTAAATAGCCTGGAGCCTGGACAGTACGATTCGCTCAAGTGCGTGACCATCAGGACGGAAAAGATGTTCGACAAACTCGACCTTAACTATCTGGGACTGCAGATGAGGCTCACCGAAAAGAAAATTTACGGTCTGGAGTCCCTCTACGATTGCCCTCTTGTAGTCAAAGTCTATATGGCACCTGACGAGGATTTGGATGAGGCATGGTTTAAGCATGTCGTCGAGAAGAAGACTCTTGATATGCCTGTTCACGGCGGCGGTGTCAAGACGACTGAACTTGGATTCAAGTTCGTCCGTATGGAGAAGGGATGTACCATGATCTCCACTCCTGACTATCTTAGGATGATGTTCGACCAGTTTAGCGCCGTGTATGGTCGTAAAACTAGTCCCGACACACCTCAGTGGTGGTACGAAATCGTCGACCATAATTACGAGAAACCTATCGTGAGGAGAGGAATGCCATTCCTTAGCAACCATCTTTCTTCACACGAAGGAATTCTGGGAACCTACCTTACGCTGAACGATGATTTGCAGCCTTGCATTCGCATCCGTTATACGGCCCCTATGACAGAAGACAAGCTTTTCGAACTTATGACGATGCCGAAATGGACCATCCAGTTCTCGAAAGACGACATACGCGAGGTCGATGCGAAAATGAGTTTCGGAAAACCGGGCCATAGCATCCCCGTTAAGTAATCGCACAGTGAATAAGGGAAAAATCATACTTGGAATAGACCCTGGAACCAATCTACTTGGTTTCGGGGTAATTCGTGTAAATGAGAAGGGGAAGCCGGAGTTCGTAGACGCCGGAGTTTTGGATTTGCGTAAGGAAAAGAATGCATATCAAAAGCTCATGATGATAAGACGTTATGTCTCGGAAGCGTGCGATAATTACAAACCGGAACATCTGGCCATAGAGTCTCCTTTTATGGGAAAAAATGCTCAGGTCATTTTCAAATTGGCCCGGGCGCAGGGTGTGGCTCTGGAAGTGGCTGTGGAAAAGGGACTTGAGATAACGGAATATGCCCCGCGAAAGGCTAAGATCGCCATTTGCGGTAATGGCGCCGCTTCTAAGGAACAAGTTAGTTTGATGGTCCAGAAAACGCTTGGCATTAAAATTGATAACTATCCGCTGGATTCGACTGATGCACTCGCTATAGCGCTTTGTCACTATTATCAGATGGAAAGTCCTCTTTCTGCAGCTAAAGAGGAAAATTCGTGGGAAAAGTTCATAGCATCGCATCCCGATAGAGTCAAGAATTAGTGTATGAAACTAAACTCCGTTATTATTTTGCAACCCTTGTGGTGGGGTTTGCTTTTAAGCGTCGGCGCATTTGCGCAGTCTCGCTCCTTTAATGTAAAAGCCGTAGTTAAGGACGGCTCATCTTCCGAAAACCTTTCATTCGTAACCGTGGTGATAGCCCGCCCAGGCGCCGACAAGCCTACGGCTTATGCGCTCTCCGGCGAAGATGGCTCTTTGCTCATAGAGGCGATAAGACCGGGAAAGTACATCCTTAAGGCTGAACTTCTCGGCTACAAGACGTTTGAAACCGAATTTGAGGTTAAGGATAAGGACGTGGATTTGGGCGAGTTGAAGCTCCAGTCTAATGAAGAACAGCTTTCTGCCGCCACTGTTTCGGCTGTGGGTAACCCCATCCAGATGAAATCCGACACTATTTCCTTTACAGCCTCGTCGGTGAAAACCACTGAGAACGATATGCTCGAGGACCTCCTGAAAAAGATTCCGGGCATAGAGATTTCGGAAGACGGTAGCATAACCCATAATGGACGAAGCATAGAGAAAATCACCATAGACGGGAAGACTTTCTTTTTGGACGACCCTCAGTTGGCATCTAAGAACTTGCCGGCTAAGATAGTGGATAAGGTGAAGGTGATAGAGAAGAAATCCGACCAGGCCCAGTTTACGGGCATTGACGACGGCGAAGAAGAGACGATTATCGACTTGTCCGTGATGCCGGGAATGATGAAGGGAGTTTTCGGAAATGCATCTGCCGGAGCGGGACACGACGTGCCGACCACTTCGGTACAGGGCGATTACCGATACCAGACGGCTGCCTTTGCGGGCAAGTTCACGGACAAGACCCAATTGGCCTTCATCTTGAATGCCAATAACACTAACGACCGCGGCTTTCGCGACATCTCCGGTAATATGATGGGTGCGATTCGCGGTGGCGGAATGGGTCGTGGCCAAGGAGGCTGGGGACGCAGTAACGGTATCACCACCTCTTTTATGAGCGGACTTAATGGTGCAGCCACCCTCTTGGACAACAAGATGGACTTGAGCGGCAACTACCTGTATAACTACACGAATAAGGATGTGGAGGAGAATTCGTCGAAGACCACTTATCTCGACGACTCGAACCTGCTCTATGACTCGAAGGGTAGCAGTAATACCTATTCGGGAGGACATCGTCTCGGAATGCGTCTGGAGCACAAGTTCTCGGACAATACTTCCATCATCTTTCAGCCGCAAGTGGATTTCGGAAAGGGCGGATTTGCCGAGAATAGCGAGGATGCCACCAGTACCTATCTTTTCTCGGACGAGAGCACTACTAAGACGAACTCCAGCCAAAAGACGAATTTCGGAGACAATACTAACTTGAATGCCAGAGGATTTGCCCTTTTGCGACAGAGACTTTGGATGCCGGGCCAGACTATGACCGTGATGGGAAATTATAGCGTAAGCACGAACAACCTCGTAGGCTACAACAAATCGAACACCACCATCTACGGAGCCGACGGAACTGCTTCCACTTCGCTCGTGGATCAGCATTATACCCAGGACCAGAACACATACAGCCTTTGGGGAAATGCTACCTTCACCCAGCCCCTCGGTGGAAACTTCTATCTCGAGGCCAATTATTCCTACAGTTGGAACAAGTCCGAGTCGGACAAGCTGACTACCGACGTGCAGACCGGAGCGGTCTCCGACAACTATTCGAACAGCATCGTAAATGAGTATGTCAATCAGGAGATAGGAGTGAATGCCCTGTATCAGGGGGACGAATTCCGCGTGCAGGTGGGTATGGCAGCCATGCCTACCAAGACTCATAACTATACCTCATCCGGCGCTTCCTATAAGGTGGATACGACGATGTATAGAGTCAATTGGGCCCCTAATGCCATGGTGTATTTCGAATTGGGAGAGAACGGCAGCTTGCGTTCTTCCTATAATGGTCGCAGCGTTCAGCCAAGCACCTCGCAGCTCATTACCATAGCCGACAACTCTAATCCGCTTTCCGTATCTTTCGGTAACCCGAACCTCTCGCCATATTTCAGACATGACATTCGAGGAGACGTAAGATACAACAACAAAAAGACTTACACATCGGTAAATGCACGCTGGAGTGCGTCGTATAACGATAACCCCGTGGTAAATGCGACTTGGTATAATAATGGTATCGCCTACACCATGCCTGTGAACGGACCTGCCAGCTTCTCTGCCAATTTCAACGTTTACCTTAACCTTCCTGTCAAGCAGAGCGGCTTTACCATAGTAAATATGGCTCGCGTAGGATATAGCAAGTCTTCGAACTATGTGGGAAAGGACATAAATACCTCTGCATATCTTAAGAGCGACGGCTCGTTGGATTACGATGCCTTTTTCGGCGATTACGATTTGATTCGCTCGAAACTGGTAAACAATAGCACGAATACGTTCACTTTCACGGAAAGATTGGCAGGAAAATACAGAATCGACGCACTGGAGGTGGAGCTGGCCGGAAGGACTCGCATCAATTCAAGCCACTATGTCATCGAGGAGGTGAAGGATCGCACGACCACGTTCAACAATCAGATTCGCACTACCGCTACTTGGAGCTGGGATCTTGTCGGACTTAGTGCGAAGGGTGAGTTCAACTATAACTGGTATAACGGCTACACTACCGCTCAGCCTTCCGAGTACGTGCTTAATCTCGAGATACAGAAGCAGTTGCTTAACAAGAAGATGACTCTCGCCTTGAAGGGTTATGACATCCTCGGCCAAGCGAAGAACTTGACCGTCACCGATACGGCCAACTACCATACCGAGTCCGTGAACAACACCTTAGGTCGATACATCATCGTGTCGCTTACCTATCGCTTCGGCAATTTCGGAGGTAACAGGTCCGGTGGTATGGGCGGCCCCGGCGGCCCTGGTGGTCCGGGAAGACCTATGCGATAGGATGACGGAAAATTGTTATATTTGCTCTTGATATGGCAAATACTAACGATAAATACATTGAGATTCTCTCGAAACACGGTATTCGCCCCACTTCGGTGCGAATACTTGTCTTAAAGGCTATCTCTAACTATCACGACACATTCTCGCTCAGCGATTTGGAAGCCGATTTGGAAAGTGTGGACAAATCCAGCATATTCAGGGCATTGATTCTTTTCGCCGAACACCACGTGGTTCACGTGATGGAAGACGGAAGTGGCTCGACCAAATATTGTTATTGTCATAACGACCATGATTGTGCCGTGGAGGAGTTGCACTGCCATTTCTATTGCGAAAAATGTCATAAGACTTATTGTCTGGAAGACATTCATATACCTATAGTAAATTATCCTAAGGATTTCGAGCTTCACGAAGTGGAATATCTTCTTAAGGGACTTTGTCCGCACTGTAAATCACACTAAAGATTGCAACTCGGTTGCACCGGATAAGCTATATTTTTGCTCCAGTTAAAATTAAGATTATGGAAAAGGAGAAAAAAATTATGGTGGCACGAATCGTGGCGAGCGGAGCGATGCTCGGCCTCGTGCTGTTCTTGCCTTTGTCTGAGATGGTGAGGATGTGTCTTTGTCTGGCGGCATATCTCATAATAGGTGCTGACGTGATTTACGAAGCAGTGGAAAGTATTTTTCATAAGGAACTTTTCGACGAACATTTCCTTATGGCAATAGCCACCGTGGGTGCATTGGCCATAGGAGAGTATCCCGAGGCAGTGGCGGTGATGTTTTTCTATCAGATAGGAGAGTTGTTTTCGGATATCGCCTTGGAAAGAAGTCGCGCTTCCATCTCTTCCCTTATGGACATACGTCCCGATTATGCTAATCTGGAAGACTCCGCAGGCACAGTGCGAAAGGTGTCTCCGTCGGACGTTCCCCAGGGAAGCATAATTATGGTAAAGCCAGGAGAAAAGATTCCTATAGACGGGGTGGTAATAAGTGGCGAGTCTTCCCTCGATACGGCAGCGCTAACGGGCGAGAGTATGCCTCGTGACGTGTCCGAAGGGGCGGAAGTGCTTAGCGGAAGCCTGAACATGACAGGGCTTCTTCGCATCAAGACCACGAGTTCGTTCGGAGAATCCACTGTATCCAAGATTCTGGACCTCGTGGAGAATGCGCAGACGGGAAAGGCCAAGACCGAGAAGTTCATTACCAGATTTGCCCGGGTTTACACGCCGTCGGTGGTGGCCGGAGCCGTGCTTTTGGCAGTCTTGCCGCCACTCTTTACAGGAGGAGATTGGCCTATCTGGCTGCACCGTGCGCTGATTTTCCTGGTTATCTCCTGTCCTTGCGCACTGGTCATTTCCATTCCTCTCACTTTCTTCGCCGGTATCGGTGGCGCATCCCGAAGGGGGATTCTGGTAAAGGGCTCGAATTATATGGAAGTGCTTTCGAAGGTGCGTACCATGGTCTTCGACAAGACCGGCACCCTTACTAAAGGCAGGTTCAGCGTTAGTGAAATCTCTGCCGTGGATTCGGACGAGGCCGGTCTTTTGGAAAAGGCCGCACTTGCCGAGAGCTTTTCTTCACATCCGGTGGCTGTTTCCCTTCGAAGTGCTTATGGAAAGCCTCTGGACGAGAGTAGGGTGTCCGACGTGATGGATTATTCCGGAGAGGGTATTTGTGCGACCGTCGATGGTCAGGGCATTTATGCCGGAAACGAGAAGCTGATGCGAAGAATCGGGGTGGAGCCTGTCCCTGTAAGCAAGATAGGAACAGTGGTTTATGTCGCCACCGAAGGGAAATTCCTGGGTTATATCGTGGTTTCCGACACCTTGAAGCCTACTGCTGCCGAGGCGATGAGCCTACTTAAGGCGGCCGGGGTGCAGAAGACCGTGATGCTGACGGGTGACAGGGCCGACGTGGCTAAGGAAGTCGCCGGCGAATTGGCCCTGGACGAGTATCACGCAGGGCTTCTTCCTGCAGATAAGGTCGAGCGGGTGAAGGCGCTGAAAGAATCTGATGGTCAGGCAGTATTGGCATTCGTAGGAGACGGCGTGAATGACGCTCCGGTGCTGAAATTGGCCGATATAGGAATCGCGATGGGCGGCGTGGGAAGCGATGCTGCGATAGAGGCGGCCGATGTGGTACTGATGGACGATGACCCGGTGAAAATCGCGTTGGGAATTAAAATTGCGAAGAAGACGCTTCGCATCGTGGTGCAGAATATAGTCTTCGCTATAGGTGTCAAGCTTTTGTTCCTGCTTTTAGGCGCGCTGGGCGTGGCGAATATGTGGGAGGCGGTATTCGCGGACGTGGGTGTCACGGTAATTGCCATTTTGAATTCCCTTAGGGCTATGCGTGTGAAATAATTACGAAATTTCTTCGTATCTTTGGAGGATATGAAAAAAGAGATTTCGGTTGCAGGACATATTTTTAGGGTCGTTCTTCCCGATGACAGTCCATTGTGGGCTGGGATGGGGCAGTACGATCCTTTTTATGTAGAGAGCGATGCTCCCATCTTCGAACTAGAGCTTGTGGAAGAACTCCCTACGATGGAAAAGACGCTTTATTTCGACCAGCCTACCGAGCCGGGAGAGACTAAAATAGTGATTTACAGGTGCGGGGAGGATTGGTACTTCGAATCGTCTCCTACATCGAGCAGGCCTGTTTCGATGAAACTTTGGGCCAATTCCGACTTTACCCTTTCGAAACTCCTGATCGCTTGTCCGAGCGAGTCGCTTTTCGCGATAAACAATGCGCTGATGCTTCAGTACGCCTTCCGCACTGCAGGAATGAATACGCTGGAGATGCACGCATCCGTCATAGAGAATGGAGGCAAAGGCTACCTTTTCCTGGCCAAGAGTGGCACCGGAAAGAGTACGCATAGCAAGATGTGGCTAAGGAATATTCCTGATTCACACTTGCTTAACGATGATAATCCGATAGTTCGAGTGCTCGAAGACGGTAGCGTGAGGGTTTATGGCTCCCCGTGGAGCGGAAAAACGCCTTGCTATAAGAATCTGGATTACCCGGTGGGAGCTATGGTTCAGATAGTTCGGGCTCCTTTTAACAAGGCGACGAGACTGGGTGCGATAAACTCTTATGCGCAGGTTTATTCTTCTTCGTCGGGAATCAAGTTCGACCCGCAGATGGGAGATGCGCTGCATGACACTATAAATAAGGTAGTCGCAGGTGTGAAGTGCTTTACGCTTCAGTGTCTTCCGGACGCAGATGCGGCAAAGGTTTGTTATGAAGCAGTGAAATGAGTCTGGTAGTTCCAAATAACATTCTGTTTTTCCATATCTGCGATTTGCTCTCGCAGGGAAAGACGGTGACTTTCGAGGCTAAGGGCTACAGCATGCTGCCTTTCATCGTGGGCGATAGGGATAGCGTGCAACTGACTCAGGCTTGGTGGGGTGTGGGCGATGCGGTATTGGCCAAGCTTCCTTCGGGAGCCTATGTGCTTCATCGCGTGTATAAGATAGACGGCGATGTAGTTACGCTAAAGGGCGACGGAAACCTAAAGGGAGTGGAGCTATGCCACGTTTCGGACGTGAAGGGAAAGCTCGTGGCAGTGCTTCGCAGGGGTACGCGACGCGTGGACGTGGATACCAAGTCGTACCGCAGGCGTGTCAGGATTTGGAACGCTACTCCTTACATCGTGCGAAGAGTGGCATTAGGTATTTTAAGAAGAGTAATAAAAAAGAAATAGATATGAAAATCGTAGACGGATTTAAGCTCAGAGAGGTCTGTGGGGAATTCGTAGTAGTTCCCGAAGGCTCCAAATTAGTGAACTTTAACAAGATGCTTTCTCTTAACGGAAGTGCTGCCTTTTTGTGGAAGGCCGTAGAGGGAAAGGATTTCGACGTTCAGACTCTGGCGGATTTGCTCGTGAAGGAATATGAAATCGATTCTGCCTTAGCACTTTCCGATGCCGGAAAGATTCTCGACAAGTGGGTGGAAATCGGCGTAGTTAGATAATGAAGGATTTTCGTCCTTGTTTCAAGGGGCTTTTCTCCCTACTGAGACCGGTACTTTTCAAAGTGTCCGGAGTGAGTCTGGTATACCTCATGGAGGCGGTTTGCTCTCTGCTTTTCGTGTGGTATAGCAAGCGTGTGGTCGACATAGCCACGGGTGTGCTTGACGAGGGACTTACAGGCAGCGTGGTAGTGCTGGTGGGAATAATGTTCTTCCAGATAATTTTCAAGGTGCTTTCGAAGAGAATGGAAGGGGACATCTGCGTAAAGGCCAAGCTTTCCATTCAGAAAGATGCTTTCAATAAGGCGATGCGAAGCGCGTGGAACGGAAAGGACAAATTCCATAGCGCCGACGTGGTGAACCGTCTGGAGGAGGATATTCGCGTCGTGAGCGAGTTCCTGTGCGTTACGCTTCCTTCGGCCGTGGTTACCGTATTCCAATTGGTGGCTTCTTGTGTACTTCTTTTCAGTTTCTCTTCGGATTTGGCTATGATCCTTATCTGGATAATGCCTGTGGCCATCGTGGCCTCCCGGCTTTATTTTAAGAAACTGCGTTCGCTGTCACTCGAAATTAGAACTCTCGACGGACGTATTCAGGGCTACATTCAAGAGCACCTTCAGAGACGTATCCTGATTAAGACTTTAGGTGCGGAGCATCAGGTAGACAGTAAGCTCGAAAGACTTCAGGATGAACAGATTAAAAAGACCCGAAGCCGTCTGAACTACTCGGCGGTGTCGCGTTTCTTTATGCAGGCAGGCTTTTCTGTGGGCTATCTCACTGCCTTCCTTTGGGGTGTGTACGGGTTGAAGGATGGCTCCGTGTCATACGGACTTATGGTGGCATTCCTTCAGCTCGTAGGCCAGGTTCAGCGTCCTGTTGCGGCATTGGCATCCTATGTGCCGGCGTTTATCAGGGCCCTGTCTTCGCAGGAGCGCCTGATGGATATCGACGAGATGGTAGGGGAGGATACGTCGGAGTCGAAGGTTCTTCCGGGAATATTGTCGATTTCCGTGCGCAATCTCAATTTTTCATACGAAGACGGGACCTCCGTATTCCGGGATTTTTCTTGCGATTTCGCTGCGGGTGAGCTGACTGCCATCTGTGGGGAGACCGGAAAGGGGAAGAGTACATTGGCCGGAATCCTGCTGGGCGTGCTGAAGCCGTCTTCGGGCGAAGTGCTCATCTCCAATGGGCAGAATTCCATTCCCGTGGGGGTGTCGACGCGCGAGAATTTTATGTACGTGCCTCAGGGCAATTCGCTGTTGAGCGGTACGATTCGCGATAACTTGCTGATCGCCTGCCCGACTGCGACCGATGAACAGCTGGCCGATGTGCTGTATACCGCGGGCGCAGACTTCGTGTTCGATTTGCCGCTGGGATTGGACACTGAGTGCAGTGAGTCGGGCCGTGGTCTTAGTGAGGGCCAATGCCAACGCATCGCCATCGCTCGTGCGCTTCTGCGGGAGGGCGGAATCCTGATTCTGGATGAGTCCACTTCTGCGCTTGACCCTGCCACGGAAATGACCGTTCTGGATCGTCTTCACGAGAGGTATTACGAGAGCAAGACCATCATTTGCATCACTCACCGTGTGGCCGTGGCTGACCTCGCCGACAAGATTATCGATTTGTAATAGGGAAGTTGTTTTCCCACATATTTGTACTGGAAACTAATAATTAGGAGAAAGTGATGAAGAAAGTGTATTTTGCAGGTTCCATCAGGGGTGGAAGGGCAGATGCTGAATTGTATGGACGCGTTATCAGGCATATTCAAAAGGAACATATTGTGCTGACGGAGCACATTGGCGATTTGTCAATCAGTACGCTGGAAGGGGATAGCGATGTCGCTATTTACGAACAAGATACCGCTTGGCTACGAGAGGCGGACTTGGTCATCGCCGAATGCACCACTCCTTCCTTAGGGGTAGGATATGAATTGGCTTATGCTGAAAGCCATAATATTCCGGTGCATATTTTCTACGACAAGTCTCGCACCAGACTCTCCGCTATGCTCGCCGGGGACAAATACTTCCATATACACCCCTACGCCGGCGAAGAAGAGCTCTTGCAGATGGTAGATAAGGTGCTTTTATAAAAATTATTCTTATATTTACGCGATTATGCGTAGAGTGATAGGAGCAATAGTCGTATTCTTGATGTCGGCGTGGGTGGCCACGGGGCGACAAGAGGGTGGTGCTGCGATAGACTATATCAATATCTATCAGAAGTATATGAGCCCGCTCAAGCATACGCACTGTAGGATGTATCCTTCCTGCTCCGCTTATGGAAAGATGGTATTTTCCATGCATTCGTTTCCGGAAGCCATGGTAATGACTGCAGACCGCCTTACGCGCTGCGGACACGATTTGCAGTACTATCCGAGAACGAATGTCAGCGAATTCGCCACGGCGGTAGACTTCCCGAAAGGGGTGGAGGTGCCGGCGGGCGTGTTGGCAGGAAAGGAAAACCACGTTTCGGCTCCCACTATCGTCCCGAAGGACTCCGTACGGCTCCGGCTACAGTTCGTTAACCACCTTATCAATAGCCGTAATTTTAGCGGCGCACTGACCGAAATCGAGCGGTTGCTGTTCTATTATCCTGCTCAGTACAAGCAAGATGCGTCATTGTATGTGAATAAGATGAAATGCTTCGAGGCGATGGGCGACTATCGCAGTGGCCTCGAATGTTACGAAAGCCTTCCTGCGGCGCTGAAGTCCGATTTCGACATTACCTACACGGCGGCACATCTGCTCGATAAAAGTAACAATCCCGATGCGGCGATAGCTAAATATCTGCAGGCCTGCGAATTGATGCCTCTCGGCTCGTCCAAGACTCCCTACGGGGAATTGGCCATCCTTTATCTGGGCACATCCCGCTACGACCTTGCGCTCGATGCACTTGACAGGAAGTATGCCGAGGACAAGACCAGCCAATTCTATATTTCCAGCATCCAAGTGGTCCAGGACGCGGCGAATGCAAAACGCAAGAATCCGTGGGTGGCGAGGGGCTTGAGCATAATTCCCGGATGTGGATATTTTTACACGGAATCACCTTCGAATGCCGTGGCTGCTCTTCTGATAAGCGCTATGCTTTCTTATGCGACATACACGTCTTTCAGTAGCGGAAATACCGGCGTGGGAATAATTGTGGGACTTCTAGACTTGTCCTTCTATGTGGGTAACATAGTAGGCGCGGGAAGTAGCGCAAATAGGTATAATGAGACGATGAACCGCAATGCGGTAAATGATTTGAGAAAGTTAAATCCTTATATTAATTAAAAAACAATTATGTTAAAAAAATTGATTTTTAGTGCTGTAGCTCTCCTGTGTGGAATCACTGCAGCGAATGCACAGGAGATGCTCCTGCTTAAGGCCGGAACACCTATTCCTATGGTTACTGTTTCTACTGTCACCTCCAGGATCGAGGCTATAGGTAATTCTGTAGACCTTATGACCACGGCTGACGTGGTAGCAGATGGCGTCGTAGTGATACCTTCGGGCACTGTCGTCAAAGGCTGGGTTTCGGATTCCAGAAAAGCTACCATACTGGGTATCGGAGGAAATCTCTCCATTTCGGTAAATGGTATTTACGCTACTGACGGAACGTATATTCCTGTGGCCGGTGCCAATGTCTCTGCCTATGGCTCTGACAAGACTGTACTCGCCGTTATCTGCGGAATGTTCACCTTCTTCGGATTCTTCATCCCGGGAGAACAGGCATATCTTCCTGCAGGATCTAACGTCCAGGGTATCGTCATGTCGAATACATACGTATCGGCAGCTAAATGATTCTGAGCCGATTTTAGAAATTCAAGAGGGGATTTGCCAGTGGCGAGCTTTTCGGACACTTCCTTTACCGAATATCTGCCTGTAAGAAGAAGGCTCTTGGCATCGAGTATTACATATTCCCTGATTATATCCAAAGGCTTGCGACCGCAAGCCTTTTTTTATCGTTCTGGAGAAGTTGTGCAAGTCGAACATTCTCTCGATAGTTAACGGTAAAGTGAACCGTTCATCGCGTCTAAGTGCCGTACAGGTGCTTCAGGAGCCTTTTGAGAAGACTGCCACCCGAAAGCACACTTCTTCTTCTAAAAGAAATCTATCCTCAAAAATTCATCACAAATCTTTACCAACTTATTTTTTAACGCTTACTTAGTCGAAAAGTAGATTTTCTTTGACATAAGTATGGATATTTTGAAAAAAGGTGTAATATTTGCACATTATTTCACGACTTAGTGTATTACATATTTATGAAAAAAGAAATTAAAACTATAGGTGTGCTTACATCGGGTGGCGATGCTCCCGGAATGAACGCTTGCATTCGCGCGGTGACTCGCAGCGCGATTTACAATGGACTTAAGGTTATGGGTATCTACCGTGGATTCGAAGGTTTGATTCACGGTGAGATAAGCGAGCTGACAACCGAAAGTGTGAGTAATACCATCCAGCGAGGAGGAACCTTCCTTAAGACTGCTCGTAGTCAGGATTTCAAGACTCCGGAGGGGCGTAAGATTGCTTATGACAACTTGGTGAAGTACGGTATCGACGCACTTATCGTAATAGGCGGAAACGGTTCGCTTACCGGCGCTCAGATATTGGCCCAGGAGTACGACTTTCCGATTATCGGACTTCCCGGAACCATCGACAACGACCTCTATGGAACTGATTCTACGATAGGGTATGACACCGCGCTTAATACCATCGTCGAGTGCGTGGATAAGATCAGGGACACTGCTACTTCCCACGACCGAATCTTCTTCGTGGAGGTAATGGGCCGTGATGCGGGATTCCTCGCACAGAACAGTGCCATCGCATCGGGAGCGGAAGCTGCCATCATCCCTGAGGACCAGACGGATGTGGACCAATTGGAACAATTCATCAGCCGCGGTTTCCGAAAGAGCAAGAATAGCAGTATCGTAATCGTGTCGGAGAGTCCGAAGGACGGCGGCGCCATGTACTATGCCAATAGGGTTAGGAACGAGTATCCTCAGTACGACGTGAGGGTGAGTATCCTCGGACACTTGCAGAGGGGTGGTACTCCGAGTGCCTTTGACAGAATCTTGGCAAGCCGACTGGGCTACGCGAGCATAGAGGCGATTAAGGAGGGCCAGAGAAACGTCCTCGTGGGAATACATAACGATGAGGTGGTATATGTGCCGATAGACAGGGCCATTAAAAAGGACAAGCCTATCGATCACGAACTCATAAACATTCTGGCGGTTCTCTCGATATAGAACGAAAAAAGAGGCATTCGGCCTCTTTTTTTTGTGAAGTTCGAAGTTCCGTAGCGGCAGCAGTTTGCTAGGAATATTACCGGAATAATCCGTGATTCCGGCGAGAGATTTGAGACTTTTGTGAGCCCATTGAACTATGATGATTACTTGTCGGATTTCGGGAGTTCCAGCAAATCATCCTCGTTCATGAGTCTGTCAAAATCGGACTGGAAGAGGCGGTCCTGAATGACGCGGTATTTCTCGAATTCTGTTTCAGCAAATTCTTTGGCGTATTCAGCGGAGACGCGGCCCGCGTCATCGAGGACGGGACGGTCATCGCCTTCCAGAAACTTGTCGATCCGGGTGGCCCAGTCTTCCATTGTCATCGGGATATGGCGCTTGGCCCGATCTTCGGCGAGATCAAGGAATGCGCTGACGATTCGGCCCATTGACTCTAGCTCATTCTCTTTGAGGTAGTTTTTAGCAATGGAGACATCGGACTTGAGTATCTTGCCGCGCGGGGATTTAGCCCAGGTGGTGAGGCCCATGTGCTCTTTCTCTGCATTGGCGCGTTCAACAATGAGTTCAGCGGCCGTGTGACCGTGGACGGCATAGTGCATCTTGTTCTGGACTTTCTTGAAAAAGATGCGGGTGGTCGGAGCATCGGGGTTATAGTCAATGGACGTGGCGTAGATGTCCGTAATCTTCTGATAGAAGCGGCGCTCGCTCAGGCGGATTTCCCGGATTTCTTCCAGGAGATGTTCAAAGTAATCGACATTCAGGAAGGTGCCGTTTTCCATCCGCTGTTTGTCTATGACGTAGCCGCGTATGGCAAACTGGCGGAGTACGTTTGTACACCACTGTCGGAATTGAGTGGCTCTCACCGAATTAACACGGTATCCGACAGAGATTACAGCATCCAGATTGTAGTATTTTACTTGGTAATTTTTGCCGTCTGCGGCAGTTTGTCGGAATTTCCGACAAACTGAATCTTCGGCCAGCTCTCCGGATGCGAAGACGTTCTGCAGATGCTCTGCAATGGTGGAGCGGCTTTTGTCGAACAGCAGTGAAATGGCCTCTTGAGTGAGCCAAAGAGTTTCATCGGAATAGAGCAGCTGGACGCCATCTTCCCGGTTTTCAAGTTGGAAGATGAGGAATTCGGCGGTGCTGTTTCGTATGGTGAGGTTCTTTTCCATAATCGTTTACTTTTGTGTGAGTTCCTGGTACATTTTGAAGAGGCGGGCGACGATATCGGAGCCCTTCTCGTAGCCCTTTCCGGACCATTCCCGTACAAATGATTTCTCTGCTTTCTTCTGGGTATTATTGGTTTGTACCATAGTGTTCTTAGTCTGTCAAACTATCAAAGATAACACTTTTTCTACAATAGTCATTGAAGACCGGCCGCATATATTTGCAATACAAAAAGGTAAACAACATTTTCGGAGCTTTTAACAAAATAACGTGCTTGGATACCCAAAAATGCCTCTCTGTTTTCTGAGGGCGTTTTGGAGGTACGGAAGGGAACCTCTTTGAATTTTTTTTCTTGGAAAATATTTTCAAGCTTTGACTTTTGGTTTTATATGGAAAAGAGGCATCGTTCTATGATGGCTTTCGTATAATTCTTCTTCAACAAAGCCTTTGAGCCTACATGTTGAAAGGGGGTCAAGGGGAAAACCCTGTGTTTCTGTAAATCCTGAAACTGATTCTGGTCGTTCAGCGAAAACACATACAACTCGGGAACTATGTTTCGATGCCCAGCCGGCCATCGGAATGCACTTCAACTCCAAACCTTCTGTATTTGCTGCCGCGAACCCGAAAAACACCTTTCGAGTCCGAGTGCCGTAGAGGCACTTCTAGATGGTGTGGTATCCGAAGGTGTACTGTACTTTTGTACACCTTTAGGTCGCACCCTTACCAGAACGCTGTAGAATGCGGCTGGTGTTCAAAGGTGTTTTTCGGGTTGCGAAATAAAGATGCCTAACCTCTGCAAGCCATCAATACACCCTGAGGGCAATGCCATCCACGGCTTAGCAAAAGGACCAGTTTCGTGAGAAGGGCTCGTCCGAGGGGGTGTCATTGCTGCGAGCGAAGAGACTTGCTGCTAGGGAAAACAAAATTACTATGTTGCATATTACAATGAGTGCACATTACTATCAAGCGCTGCGCCTAGCTCGATGGGGCGGCTCGCTTGCGCTTGAACTTTTGCGATTAGCAGTTTCATCCGGCCAAACCGCCCTTTCACCGGACGGGAAGACGTTCCTGTCACTGATTCCGATGCAAGGTCGCCAGAAACCAGACATAAAATAAACTATCTAAGGAGAATTATGAGTTCAACACAGGGCTTTCCCCTGACCCCAAGCTGCTGCCGCTGCGGAACTTCGAACTTCACAAACGAAAAAAGCCGACACTGTAAAAGTGCCGGCTTTTTATATCTTAAAGGGTGCAAAAATAATTACTGCTCCTCTTCAAGGCGAAGGTGCTGTACGTAGATAGCCTTCATCTTAGCCATACGTCTTTTGACGCAAGGCTTCTCGAAGTTCTTACGAGCGCGAAGTTCGCGGATAGCGCCTGTCTTCTCGAATTTTCTCTTGAATTTCTTAAGAGCTCTTTCGATGTTTTCGCCTTCTTTAACCTGTACGATAATCATTCCTTATATCACCCCCTTTTTCTCTAATATTCAGCAGACTATGTTTGGTCCGGTGAAAAATTGGACTGCAAATATAAGGAAAATTTATAAAAAAACAAGATTTACGCGTGGAAATAATTCTTTCTCAGCCAATACTCGAACAGTGGATCCAGAATATAGGCCGTGTCGTTATCGTCGAAGCTGATAATCTCTTTCTTGCACAGGGCTTCTTTTAGGCGTTTGACATTGGCCGAAGAGTTAAGATGGTAGCTCTGGATTACTTCCGCCGCACTGAACTTCGTGTGCCCGTCGATTACGGCGTGCAGAAGGTCTATCTGAAAGTCGGTCAGGTCGTAGAGCATACTCATAAAGCGAGGCTCGTGTATGCTCAAAAGCGACAACAAACTCTCCTGGGCGACGGCATCGGTGATGAATCCTCGGCTAAGAGCGTCGCAGATGGCCGCGAAGTGGTTAAGATAGTAGATATTTCCCTTCAAGATGTCGTAAATGTGGGCGAGAAGCTCATTTTCTATGACCTTTCCGTTAGTCAGGAACCCTTTCAGGATGTATTTCTCGGCCTCCTTATAAGGGATGGTGCTTAGCCTGATAATCCGGACGTCGCGATAGAAGAACTTGTGCTTCTCGAAGATGAGTTTCATTCCGTTCACTTGGCTGCCCACCCAGATCCAAGAGCATTGGGGGGCGCTGACGTGCTTCTCGTAAGCCTTCAAGAAGATATCCCCGTCCTTCACTTTCAGCAGGTTCTGGAATTCGAACAGCAGCACGATGATATGGCTTCCCGTGATTCGGGCCAATTCGACCGGCAGCTCGAACACTGCCTCGGGTGTGAGTTCGTGCAGAAACTCGCTTCTGAGCCTGTCTTTTTCTTCTTGAGTGTGTGTGACTGCGCTTATGAGAGCTTCGGAGACCTTATTCAGGAATTCGTCGGTGCTTCTTAAGGATAAAAGGGAGATCTCGACCGTGGTGTATTTGAATCCTTCGATGGACAGTTCCAGCAGAGACTGGCGCAGAAGGGAAGCCTTTCCTGTTTTCGGGATGTCGTATAGGGCGACATTTTCTCCCGCTCGCAGAGAATTCTTCAAACATTCCCGTTCGGATAGCCTTCCGACGAATGTCTTTCCGCTAACTTGTCTATCGTAAGTAAAGGTCGTTTCCATCATTAAAAATCCTTAAATGCAAACTTACATAAAATCCGCCGATTTTAAGCCCGTTTGTGAAAAATAAATTGTTATTTATCGAAATTCTTTCTATCTTTGCGCTCCATTTAGATGGCCGTGGAGCTCTATAAGAGGCTTTCAGAAGAAGTCCGCTTGCGGTCGAAACTTTAACAAAGTTTTATTTTATGTACGCTATTGTTGATATTGCAGGCCAGCAATTCAAAGTCGAGGCAGGCAATGAAATCTTTTGCAACCGTCTTCCGGAGGCAAAGGGTGCAGTTGTGGAGTTCGCTAAGGTACTTCTCGTAGATAACGAGGGTGCAGTTAAGGTAGGTGCTCCTTATGTAGAGGGCGCAGTCGTAAAGGCTACTGTTCTCGCAGATGATGTCAGAGCTGACAAAGTTTTGGTATTCAAGAAAATCCGTCGCAAAGGCTTCGACAAATGCAACGGACATCGTCAGAAACTCTCTAAGATTCAGATCGCTGAGATTGTACTCGCTTAATTAAAACGTAAAAGGAAATTGAATTATGGCACACAAGAAAGGTCAATCAAGTTCAAAGAACGGTCGTGAGTCACAAAGCAAGCGTCTTGGACTCAAGAAATTTGGTGGTGAGGCTGTAAAGGCTGGTAACATTATCGTTCGCCAGAGAGGTACAGTTCACAATGCCGACAAGAATGTAGGAATGGGTAAAGACCACACTCTTTACGCTCTTATCGATGGTACAGTAGTTTTCACTCGCAAGAGAGAGAACAAATCATACGTGTCGGTTATTCCTTTTGAGAATTAATCTCGGAGGAAGTTGAATAATAGGACTTACACTCTTCGAGATGGGTGTAGGTCCTTTTTTGTTTGAAGATAAAGCTTTATAGTATATGTTAACTCTTAAAACACTTCGCGACGACCCTGAAAGGGTAATCGCCAAATTAAAAGTTAAGAATTTCGACGCAAAGCCTATCGTGGACAAGGTCCTCGAGCTGGATGCGCTTCGCAGAGCCCTGCAGACAGAGAGCGATGCTCTTCTTTCCGTACAGAAACAAAAGGCAGCCGAGATAGGCTCGCTTATGAAACAAGGCCTTAAGGATGAGGCCGAGGAAGTGAAGGCGGAAGTAGCCGGAATAAAGACTAAGTCTAACGACCTTCTCGCTAGAATGGATCTCGCCACTAAGGAACTCGAAGACAACATGGTTCTTCTCCCTAATATGCCTTGCGACCTCGTTCCGGAAGGAAAGAATTCGGACGACAACTTGGTAGTGAAGATGGGTGGTCCGGAGGTAAAGCTTCCGGAAGGTGCTCTTCCTCACTGGGAATTGGCTAAGAAATACGACATCATAGATTTCGATCTCGGAGTTAAGATTACAGGTGCCGGTTTCCCTGTATATAAGGGAAAGGGAGCCAAGCTTCAGCGTGCACTCATTAACTTCTTCCTCGATTTCAATACTGCAGCCGGGTATAAAGAGGTCGAGCCTCCTGTAATGGTGAACAAGGAGTCAGGTTTCGGTACCGGCCAGCTTCCTGACAAGGAAGGGCAGATGTACCACGCTAATCTGGACGATTTCTATATGGTGCCTACCGCAGAGGTTCCTGTAACTAATATCTTCAGAGACGTTATCCTCCAGCAGAATGAAATCCCTCAGAGGTTGACGGCATACACCCCTTGCTTCCGTCGTGAGGCAGGCTCTTACGGAAAGGACGTTCGCGGACTCAACCGTCTGCACCAGTTCGACAAGGTGGAAATCGTACGTGTGGAGAAACCCGAGGATAGCTATGCGGCTCTCGACGATATGGTGGCTCACGTGGAGGCATTGGTTAACAAACTTGGCCTCAAGTATAGAATCCTGCGTCTTTGCGGTGGCGACCTGTCATTCACATCTGCCATCACCTACGACTTCGAGCTCTGGAGTGCAGCCCAGGGAAGATGGCTCGAGATATCTTCCGTAAGTAATTTCGAGACCTACCAGGCTAACCGTCTGCACCTTCGCTATCGCGACGAAGAGGGCAAGATTCAGCTCGCACATACCCTTAACGGTAGCTCACTTGCACTTCCACGTGTAGTGGCAGCCCTTCTGGAAGACAATCAGACGCCTGATGGCATCATCATTCCTGAGGTACTTCGTCCATACACCGGATTCGACAAGATCGACTAATTCATTTTATCATACCTTTAAATCCTCGAAATCGATGCGGTTTCGAGGATTTTTTATATCTTTGCGCCACATTACTTAATACTTCAGGGCAGGGTGAGAATCCCGATCGGCGGTAAAGTCCGCGAGCCGAAAGGCACGAGCCGTTGAGACTACGGCACCGACAGTGTTCCCGTAAAGGGTAAGTCTGGATGGAAGAAGAAATTATGAAGAAAAAATATTTATTCGCAGTCATTATCATTCTTATGGCCGCGCCTAGGGCGTGGGCCGTTTGTGACACACTTAATCTCCAAGCATCCATAGTAAAGGCGTATTTCGCCAGTGAAAGTCGTAGCGCACTGAGGCTGGCGACCATCGACGAGCAGAAACTTCGCCTTAGAGGCGCCTCGCATACATTCCCGGAATTGCTGAAGGGATTGCCAAGCCTCTATGCCACTTCCGAGTCAGGAAGTTATGGCGATGCGAAGATGAACATCAGAGGATTTGGCCAGGAAAACATATCCGTTCTCCTGAACGGCATTCCCATCAGCGGACTGGTGAGCGGAGGAATGTATTGGAATAACTGGATGGGCCTCGCAGATGCCACTTGGGCCGTGCAAGTACAGAAAGGCGTGGGGGCATCGATGCTCTCGGACGGCTCGGTGGGCGGCTCGGTGAACATTCTCACCGAATCTCCATCGGACAAACCTTTCGCGGAAGTGGGCTCCTACGCCGGTGGCGGCATCTACAAGGGCTACTTCAAGTTAAGTAGCGGAGAGCTTCCTCGCGGCTGGTCGATGAACCTGATGGCGTCGTACGTCGGTGGCGCCGGCTATGTGGAAGCGACTTCGGTCAGCTCATTTGCCTATATGCTGAACGTGGCCAAGCGTCTGGGCCCGGAACATCGACTTCTGTTCACTGCCCTCGGCTCTCCGGAAAACCACGAGCAGCGCTCTTCGCGGCTCAGTGCGGCGGAAATAGCGGAATACGGCCGCCGATATAACAAGAACTGGGGCTATCGCGACGGTAAACCCTTCAATCTCAGCCTAAATAATTACTTCAAACCCTATTTTACCCTGCAGCACATCTGGGATGGCGAGCGCCTGTCGATGAAAAATTCCATCTACTTGGCCATCGGAAACGGCGGAGGCAGGTGGTCCGAAACGAAGGACAGCGGCATCGCGACCTTCAGAACATCTGACGGACACATCGACTGGGACGCGGTGATTCGGGCCAATCGTCTCGCCGATGGCTCGGCTCGTAATATCCTAAGCCAATATATGGCCGGGCATACGCAGCTTGGCGCCATCTGTAGTCTGGATTACGTTCTCGGACACGGCTGGAGGATAGGAGCCGGAGTGAATGCGCAGCTCTACCATACTTGGGAAAGGGAAAGGATTACCGACCTTCTCGGAGCGGACTGGTGGAAAGAGAGTCACGGCAGCGACTACGTGAAGAGAGTGGGAGATTACGTAAGGACCGATAACGGAAAGCGAATCCATCACGGAACTGCTTATATGACAGTGTCGTACGAGTCTAGAAAGGTGAAGGTGGACATGGGGGCATCAGTTTTCGGAAGCACTAATCAGAGGTGGGATAAGTATAATTATGTCGGGGACGACGTCTATAGCGACATTGCGCGTGGAACCGGAGAAAGCATAAAGGGAGGAATCCTTTACAAGGTGTCGCGAGCACATAGCTTCTACCTGAATGGTGGATGGTATAGTCGATTGCCTTATAGTAATGTATGGTTTTCGTCGGGAAACAATGAGATAACCCGAGGCGTGAAAAACGAAAGGAACATACTCGGCGAGTTAGGCTGGAGGATGGTCTGGGACAGTGGAAATGTGGAATTTAGCGCCTATGCGGCCCGTTGGAAGAACCGTACGCTTATGTCCGGCAAATACCGTAGCCTCGATGCAGACGACGTGCGTTATATGATTACCGGACTCGATGCGCTCCATAAGGGCGTGGAAGCGAGTATTTATCAGCGAATAGGAAGATGCGTGGAGTTCAAGGCCTTCGCATCGATAGGCGATTGGCGATGGATGAACGACGTAAGCGCCATTATCTACGACGATTATACGGGACTGGAAGCCGGCAGGGTAAATGTGTATTGCGACGGACTTCCGGTAGCTGATGCCCCGCAGACGCAGATGGGAGCGAACTTGAGGCTTAACGTTGCTCACGGATTCAGTATGGGCGTGGACGTGCAGTACAACGACCGAATGTATGCCGATTTCGACCCGTCGACTCGAAATAATGCCAAGGACCGCGCGACTTCGTATCGCATTCCTGGCTATCACCTCCTCGGAGCGGACCTTTCGTGGACTATGAGTGGCAGACACGCTATGAACGTATTCTTGCGTGCAGATAATCTTTTGGACGTGTCTTATATCGAAAGGGGAAAGGACGGCGCGACCCACGACCTCGAATCCTTCCGAGGGTATTGGGGCTTCGGAAGAGTGATTTCTTTCGGCATTCGGTATAGACTCTAGAACGCCATATCGAACATAGCTCTCTGTGCCGTCTCGTTATTCTTTGCATTCATCTTCCCGAAGTTGAAAGTTATCCCTGCTAAGAAGAATCTGCCTCGCAGTGGACAGAGCGTATGATTAAGAGCAGGAATGCAGTTAATGTTAAATGCCTTTTCATCGCAAATACTGTTGTGCTAAGATATCTAAATTTACGTATATTTGAAAAAACTTCTTAACATTTCCGGTGGTTCTCCGTCTTATATATGAAGGCGTAAAAATGGAGCCTGAGATGGATTATGAACGAGAATAAGACTACACACGATGTGTTTCTGTCTTTAAGAGACGAATTGGTGGATTATGCGGCAGCGCTGCTTAAGTCCAGAGACGATGCGCAGGACCTCGTGCAGGACCTGTACGTGAAGCTCTGGGCTAGAAAGGACGAGTTGTCCGAGGTTGAGAAACCACGCGCTTTCTGTATGACCATCATCAGAAATCGTTGTCTTGACATTCTCGAATCCCAGGAGAATAGGCAAAAATCGCAGATGCCGTCAGAAATCGAGGACGAACATTCCATCGAAGAGCAGATGGCGGCGAAGGAAAGGCTTGCGGCAGCATTGGCCCAGATAAAAAGACTGCCCGAGGGGCAGCAGACAGTTCTGGCCAAGCGGGTGGTCGAGGATATGAGCTACGAACAGATTAGCGCACAGACCGGATTGAGCGAGCAGACCCTTCGCACTCAGATGAGTTTGGCCCGAAAGACGCTCAGGCAACGTCTCGCGTGGACATTTGCGGTTCTGGCAGTGGCGATGGCAGTGGGAGTCGGCGTGCTTTTCCATAAGCCGCAACCGCTGGAGGATACGTATAGTGACCCGCTGCTGGCCTATGCTCAGGTAGAGAAGACATTTGGTTTTATTTCCACGAAGGTCGATAAGGGAATGCTAGTAGCGCGCGATGCGGAACTGAAACTCGAACGTGTGGATGAAGTATTGAAAAAAATTAATAATAAGTAAAATGAAAAAGATTATTTTAGCGGCAGTCTTGATGCTGTCTTGTGTGGGGGCTTTCGCCCAGAGTGGTAAGGACATTTATAAGAAGTACTCTAAGGAGAGGGAAGTAAGCGCGGTGTATATCTCGCCGGCTATGTTCAACCTGATGGGGCGTGTTCCGGATATGGATATAGAAGGGGAGGACGTGAACCTGTCTCCTGTAATCAAGAGCTTGTCGGGACTCTATATCATCGACAGCGAGAATGTACGAGTGAATGCGAGACTTTCGGAAGACGTCAAGAAACTCGTGGCTTCGGGGAAATTCGAATTGCTTATGGAAGCTAAGGAAGAAGACGAGGTGATGCAGATATATATCATAAGCGAAGGCGATTACGTGACCTCTTTCGTAATGCTCGCACTCGAGGACGATGAATGTTCATTCATCTGTATGGATGGCAAGATGCTTAAGGAGGAGATGATGTCCCTAATAGGCGGAGCGATAAGTGACAATATGTAAAGAAAAAGAGTATCAGAAGATGGGTTTCTGATACTCTTTTTTAGTTTTAAAGACAGTGGAGAATTTTCATTACCTTGTCGGTGTCGAGCGTAATGAGTTCTCCTTCTTTTTGATATTCGTAGTTACTGAAAGTGTACATCTGCAGGTAGGAGTGACGGCTGTGTTTGTTGTAGTAGAAATCTACCCTGAAACTTCCACCGTCGTGACCTTCCTTGACGGACACTGAGTCGCTCTTTCCATTTAAGAAGTTCAGGAAGGACTCTTTTCCGTCTCTACTCAAATCGACCGACTTCTTTACATAGACGTTCTGGTCGTCGTCAAGCTTATAGCCCGATTTATAGATGATTAGGATGAAAAGTCCCATGACTGTTAGACAGAGTGCCAATCCTTTATTAATGAAAAATAGCGCTACGGCTACGATGATTAAACTGATGGATATGGTGAGGTCCTTAGCTGTGTGGACCTTTTTGAAATTGTAAGTCATACTGATTTATTTTTAAGATTCGCTTGATGAAACGCAGCACGCTTGTTAGTGTGCTACCGGTGGGGCGTAAGTTACGCCAGTATAGCAGAATAATTCTAAATCAGTAGATTACAGATGGAGTATGGTAGGTTCGCGGAGCAGAATTGGCCACGCGAATTCGAATCCAAGTTTTCGGAATGACTAAATCTTCTCAATCCACTTAGACAGATGGCCGATATGGCATTAGGCGTGTCGTGCCGAGGTATGTAGCGCAGGGGAGCGCCCATAGCGGAAGTTACGCTGATGGCGTTCGAAGTGCTGGCGTCGCGGCATTCCAGGGCGCAGGAAAGCGCCTCGATGTTACCGATGCTCACGACTTCTTCCTGATGATGCACATTCTCGACTATGGACGAAGGAATCGTAGCCTTGGCCAAGCACAATGCGCTCAGCAAGACTACAAATCCTATCCATATTCTCTTACTCATAATCCTCGTAAAGGTAATAAGAAATCTTAAAAAATAAGCTATCTTATTTCGATTTCATCGATTATGTTCTGCATCCCGGCATATTCGTCCAGAACCCACATTACATACCTTATATCCACGCAGATACATTTGTTATATCCTTCGGTGTAGTGCACGTCGCTCGCCAGGGACTCGACATTTCCGTCGAATGCCAATCCTATCACCTCGTCCTTCGAATTGAGTACGGGACTGCCGGAATTGCCTCCGGTGATGTCGTTGTCCGTCATAAAGTCGATGTACATAGGACGGGACTTGGATGCCCAGCGGGCCCAATCGCCCTTGCGAAGCATTTCCATAAAATCGTCCGGCGGGCAGAACTCGCTGGAAGAAGGATTGTACTTCTCGAAGATTCCTACAGGATTGCTATGCCAATCATATCTCACTCCGTCTCGCGGCTCTATCGAGCACACCTTTCCGGTAGTGTAACGCATAGTGGAATTGGCATTAGGATACTGTCTGACACCCTTTTCCTCTTGCATTTGGTAGAAAGCTCTGGTGTATTCGCTCTTCATCTTCGAGAATTGGTTCTTGCGGCGAAGGCTGTGGCAGGCCTCGTTAAGCGTGCTTACCTTCAGGTCTTGCTGGAAGCGGAATAGCTTGTCGCTTAGGATGTCTTCCTTACCATGCAGCCTTTCGGCATTTTCAGGTGAGGCGAAGATTGAGTCGTCCCAGATGTAATCTGTAATGGCAGAGTAGTCGTCTGCGAACTGCTCTTTAAGGCTTTTCTGGAAGTCGCCCCAGTATTCTTGCGGAATATTCTTATAGAATTCTTCGACTGAGAATCTTATGAGTTCCTTTTCTACTCTCGGGTCAGTCTCCGCCCATCCCTTTTCGAGGATTTTGCGTATTTTTTTGTAATCGTAGGCGTTATTCGAGCGCATTACGGTCCTCCAGATGATAGGGCCTCTGAACATAGTCTCCCTGAAGTAGGTCTTGGTCTTTTCTATCTGCTTTACTGAGTCGTAGTAACCCTGCATATCGGAAAGTAGATTTCCCCAGAGCATTTTTCTATTTTCGTCGCGATTGATCCAGTCCTGGAATTCCTTTTCGGAAGCCTCCTTTTGAGCGATGACGCCGAACCTTCTTACGCACTGCTCCTTACCCTGTTCGAGCTCGGCTACGTTACTCAAGGAGAAGAACTCATTAGAGTATTTGAGCTTTATCTCCGGGTCTCTTTCCATCCAGCTTTTCATTATCTGCATCTGGCGAGCGCGAAGCGAGTTGTTTATAGGAAGAAGTTCTTCCTGCTCGAAACGGGTCTCCATAGAGCTTGCATATCGGTTCGTGCGTCCCGGAAAGCCTATGACCGTGGTCTTGTCGCCTTCCTTATAGCCTCTGCGCGAGACTTTCAGGTATTTGACAGGCTTGAGCGGGACATTATTAGGGGAGTACTCGCTCGGCGAGCCGTCCGGCGCGGTGTAGACGCGGTAGAGCGTGAAGTCGCATTTGTGCTGTGGCCATTGCCAATTATCTATTTCGCCTCCGAATTGGGATATGCTCTCGGGCGGAGCCGCTACGAGCCTGACGTCGGAATAGGCTTCATAAAGGGAAATGTAGAACTTCATCCCGCACCACATAGGGTCGAACGAAGCCTCAAGCCCCGAGCGGGACTTGTATCTGGTTTCCATTATGTGTCCTAACTTTCTGAAGGTGACTTCCTTTCCGTATTCTGATGTGAGACTGTCGCGGAGTGCGTTGGCTTCGTCCGTAACGTCTATCATTTCTTTCAGAAAGAACACTCTTCTTCCGGGGATGGGGAGTTCCTCTTCGAGAGAATGTGCCCAGAAGCCGTCTCGAAGGTAGTTGTGTTCGTTCGTGCTTAGCGAAGCGATGTCCGCATAGGCTACATGCTGGTTCGTAATCAGAAGACCTTGGTCCGAGATGATGCTTCCCGTTCCGAAGAAGTCTATGGCGACGATTGCGTCACGAGCATCGCCTTTCAGGTCTTTTACGAGCCACATACCTTCGTCTGCGTGGGCCAATTGACACAGGAACGCAAGAGAAAGCGCTAGTGGAAGAATCTTTTTCATATTTTAATTAAACGTTTATATGCAAAATTAACAAAATAATTCTCTATATTTGCCTGTATGTTAGATGATTTTCGACTGAGGGTTTTCGAGACTTTATGCAGTACCCTGTCCTTTACGCAGACAGCGAAGCTGTTAGGCGTAAGTCAGCCTGCCATCAGTCAGAATATCAGCGAATTGGAACGAGACCTCGGAGTCAGTCTCTTCGATAGAAACGGAGGAAAGGTTACCCTTAACGAAAACGGAGAGAAGTTCAAGGAATACAGTCACCAGATTTTGCATTGGTACAGGGCCGCCTCGGCAGCTTTCTCTTCCGAAGATGAAAGTAAGCCGGTGGAAGTGGAGCTCGACAGCGGAAAGGTGGTGCAGATATGGAATTGCGGGGAGGATATACATCTAAAACTTAAAACAGATTAATTTTAAAATGATAAAAAGCTATGAAATCTTCAAGCATTCTTATGACAGTCCTAATGGGGAGTGTCATCGTGTCGGGCGCAGTTTCCTGCTCGACATCCGTCAAACTTTCACAAATTCAAAGTGAAGGCCTGAATTCCACTCTTACGCTTCCGAGCGAGAAGGAATTGAGCCGTTATGGAGGAGAGGCGCGAAGCCAAAGCGCAGATTCGGACGGACTATATGCTATGAAGGTGTCTCGTGACGAGGAAACCGGGGAGTCTATGGCAAGTGAAGACTTGGAAGCAGCCGTAATCGTGGCTCGATTCAGAAACACTGCCGAGCGCCGCGGTATGGTCAATTTCGACTTTATGATAGTGGCCTCAGATTCGCTTCAAGACCCTTCTTGGCAGTTAAGATTCTATCCTACAGTTTACTACGACACTGATTCTCTTAATCTCGCTCCCGTTTACCTTAGCGGAGCCGATTTCCGTGCGGCGCAGCTTCGTGCCTATACGAGATATAATGACTTTCTCGAAGGTATTAGGCGCGATAGTCTTAACTTTATAGATAGCAGGCAGCGTACCGCCTTTAACGATCGTTTTCCTCAGAGTCCGCTGAGCGAAAGCGATGTGGACAAACACTTCGAAAGACCTCTTCTCATTCGCTATAATGCGTATAAGTCGTCTCGAAAGGACGCCGTGCGAGAGAAACTGATAACAGCCCCATTGGCAGGCTCGGAAGTGAGGCGCGACACCACTGCGGCCCATTCCGACGAGCGTTTCATATATCTATATAGGCAGAGCATTCCTTCGCGAAGATCGCTCCATAAGTTTACCCTAAGGGTCAGAACGCAGATTTTCGATGGAAAAAGGGTGATTTACTCTTTCCCGGCATCGCTTCCGATCACCTATTATGTAAGTTCGCTTAGTTCGCTGGTCGATAATGGATTGGCCTCGAATCACGCAAGTGATTCCCTTTATACGAAGGGCGAACGGGCCCTCAGGGACAGGAATTGGGAAGAAGCCCTGGAGGCGCTGGCTCCGTACGAGGATTATAATAGCGCATTGGCATACGTGTCGCTCGAGTACAATGCCACGGCTTGCGGCGTTTTGGAAGGATGTGGCTACGAAGCGGCGAATGTCTGTTATCTGAAGGCATTGGCATACTCGAGAAGGGGAATGGAGGGGCAGGCGGTCGAGCAACTGTGTAGGGCGGTCGAGCTGGAACCCACCTATCGTCACCGCGGTAATCTCGACCCCGAAATCGCCTCACTGATAAATAAGTACGACCTTTTCGAGGAAGAGGAGTATTAGAAAAAGGCAGGGAATTAAAACCCTGCCTTTATAGTATCTATTTGAGAGTGAACTTCGTCGTGCTTCTGATGTCTTGTGATGAAGGACCTATGAGTACTTCGAATTCTCCCGGTTCAGCCACCCAGCCGTGCTTCTCTATGCTATAGAAACTGAGAGCGTCGGATTTGAGCGTGAACTTGACGGTTTGGGTCTCGCCCGGCTTGAGGAAAACCTTCTCGAATCCCTTGAGCTCCTTTACAGGACGATCGATGCTAGCCACAGGATCCGCTATGTAAAGCTGGACTACCTCTGCGCCTTCTCTGTCGCCGGTATTCGTTACAGGTACGGTGATGGTTATCTGACCGTCAGCCTTTATGGCACGTTTGTCGGCGTGTGCGTCTCCGAACTCGAATGTGGTGTAGCTAAGTCCGTGTCCGAAAGGCCATTGAACAGGAATGTCCTTAGCCTCGTACCATCTGTAACCTACATATACGCCTTCGTCGTAATAGGTCTGCCAATACTCGTCGCCCTCCTCCTTGATGCCAGGATACTGACGCTCTGTCTTGATAGGACCGTCTTCGTATTTGAAAGGAACGGTGAACGGCATCTTGCCCGATGGGTTGATGCGACCTGTAAGCACGTCTGCCAATGCATTTCCTGACTCCGTGCCTCCGTACCATCCTTGAACTATGGCGTCGGCCACATCGGCCCAAGGCATGGAAACAGGTGAGCCTGAGATGTTCACCACTACGAGTTTCTTTGCTACCTCTGCAAGTGCTCTGATGACGTTTTCCTGGCCGTAAGGCATGTCAAGCTGCACGCGGTCCGTACCTTCGTTGTCTTGGTGGTTGCTCTTGTTAAGTCCGCCGACGAAAATTACGTAGTCGGCGTCCTTCGCCTCTTTCACGGCTTCCGCTATGAGAGTTTTCGCAGAGCGGTGGTCAGTAAGGTCTTGGCCCGTATCTACCAGATTATAAGAAGTGGAGGTGTCGCCCACATAACCGCGAACCCATTTTACGTCGGCCTTTCCGGCAAATGCGTTCTGAAGACCCTCGAGAGGGGTGATTTCGTAAGCGGTCTTAAGGTTTGAGCTACCTCCGCCCACTACCATTTTCTTCACTGCATTTTCACCCACGAGAAGAATCTTTCCACCTTCCTTAACGTCGAGTGGAAGCGTGTGATCCTCGTTTTTAAGCAGGACTACGCCGGCAGCGGCGATGTCTCTTGCAGCCTTATAGTGCTCAGGACATACGAAACGGCCATAGTTAGGCTCCGGACGCATACTGGTGCGGAATATGGTGCGAAGAATTCTGCGCACCTTGTCATCCAGCTCCTTGGTAGTGTATTTGCCTTCCTTGATGCCCTTAAGGTAAGGGTCTGCCATATGGTAGTTCCTGTAACTGTCGCTTGCTGCGCCCCTTAGACCATTGGTCCAGGTACCCATCTCGATGTCGAGTCCGTTCTTTATGGCCTCTTCGCTGTCGCGGCATCCGCCCCAGTCGCTCACTACCACGCCGTCGAATCCCCATTCGCCTTTCAAGATATCCATAAGGAGTTTCTTATTATGACAGTTGTATTGGCCATTATAAAGGTTATAGGAACCCATAATCGCCCAAGCGCCACCTTCTTGCACTGCGGCCTTGAATGCAGGGAGATAGATTTCGTGAAGGGTACGGTCGTCCACTACGGAATTGGACTGAGTGCGCTGGAACTCCTGATTGTTCACCGCGAAGTGCTTTACGCAGGCTGCTACGCCGTTTTTCTGAACGCCCTGTACGTATGGAACCACCATCTTTCCTGACAGGAATGGGTCTTCGCCCATATACTCGAAGTTTCGTCCATTATAAGGAGTACGGCAGATGTTGACGCCAGGACCGAGAAGTATGTCTTTCTTACGATAGCGGGCCTCTTCGCCTATGCTCGTACCATAGAGTAGGGACATCTCTTTGTCCCAAGTCGCCGCGAGGTTGATAAGAGCAGGAAAAGCCGTGCAGGAGTCGTTAGTCCATCCGGCCTGGTCCCACTCGTCCCAGAGCACCTCCGGACGTATTCCGTGAGGGCCGTCGGTGTGCCAAACTTCCGGAATGCCCAGACGCGGAACGCCGCGCGAGCTGAATTTGGACTGTGCCGTGGTCATACCCACCTTTTCCTTAGTGGTCATTCTGGCCAATGCATCCTCAACCCTGTCCTCTACCGGAGCATTAGGGTTAAGGTATGTCGGGCCGTCGAATTTCGGCTGGTTGCAGCAGGCTGCCATAGCCAGTGCAACTGTAGAAAGAATAATGGTTCGTTTCATATAAAGTGTTTTGTTTAATCTAGCAATCGTATCACATATGATTAAGAGCATAAATTTAGCAAATATAATTTAATTTCAATCCATGAATATTGATTACCTTTGCGCCATGAAACAAATGACAAAACTTTTTAAGATGATTTGCCTGGTGGTGGGTCTTCTTGCCGTGTCTGTCGACGGCTATTCTTGGGGGCAGAAAGGTCACGACGTTACTTGTGCCATCGCACAGAAACATTTAACTAAAAAGGCTTCGAAGCAGATTTCCGAGATTCTCGATGGTAAGTCCATCGTTTATTGGGCCAATTGGATGGACAATGCAAGCCACACTCCTGAATACAAATACACAAAAACTTGGCATTATAAGAACATCGATGCCGACGAAACTTACGAAGACGCTCTCTTGAACGAGAATGGCGACGTGGTTCGCGCTGTGGAAAACCTCATCGCCGACTTGAAGGGCGGTAACCTCAGTAAGGAGCAGCAGGCTCTTTCCCTTAAGTTCTTGGTTCATCTGGTGGGTGATTTGCATTGTCCTATGCATATGGGCCACAGGTCCGATCTGGGCGGCAACAAATGGCAGGTGCAGTATTTCAATAGGGGAACCAACCTCCATTCCATCTGGGATTCAGGCGTCATCGAAAGCGCTCATAAATGGACTTACACCGAGTGGGTGGAGCAGATCGATACGAATAGCAAGGCCGTGAATAAGAAATTGGTCGAAGGTACTCCTCAGGAATGGGGTAAGGAAACTTACGAAATCTGCAAGACCATTTACGATGCCACTCCTGTGGGCTCTAAATTGTCTTATGACTATGTAGGTGAGTGGACTACCACCATCGAGGACCAACTCCTTCGCGCCGGCCTTCGCCTCGCTTCCGTCTTGAACGAAATTTTCAAGTAATTTCTTATATTTGCGGCCAGAAATCTTCGTAGAGTTGCGAAGATAGGTTAGTTTAGTAGTGTATGAAAAGTGGTAATGGTATGCCGCTTAGGGTGTGGTTTCCTCTGGTAGGACTCACTCTCTCGACTTTTATTTTTAACACGTCCGAATTTATTCCCATCGGACTGTTGACGGACATAGCATCTGACTTCAATATGACTGAGGCCGGTGCCGGAATGTTGATTTCCGTCTATGCATGGGTGGTGATGCTCTTGTCTCTCCCTCTGATGATTTTAGCTTCAAAGGTGGAACCGAGGAAGTTGCTGCTGGGTTTGGTCGCAGCATTTTCTGCGTTTCAGGTGATGTCGTTCAGCTCCGTTAATTATGCCATGCTGATGGCGTCCAGAATAGGCGTGGCTTGCACTCACGCCATATTTTGGTCGATAATCTCCCCGATAGCAGTGAAAATCGCACCCGAAGAACATAGGGCATTGGCATTGAGTATGGTGGTGACCGGCTCTTCGATAGCGATGATTCTGGGAATGCCAATTGGCAGGATGATTGGCCTGCATATAGGGTGGAGGATGACCTTTTTAAGCATAGGCATCTTTTCATTTGCCACTTTCCTATATCTGCTTGCGACTCTGCCATCTATTGCTCCGAGCGGAAAGTTCTCGGTAAGGGATTTGCCCGAAATGTTGCATAATAAGGCGCTGGTCGGGTTGTATCTGTTCGTACTGCTCTTTTCAGGGGCTTATTATATATGCTACAGCTATATAGAGCCTTTCCTGAAGCAAATCGTGGGTATGCCGGATTCGCTTGTGACCAGAGTGCTGATGATTTTCGGATGTGCGGGAATAGTGGGTAGTATCTTGTTCTCCAAGTTCTATTCGAAGAACAAGTATTTCTTTACGACTTGCATTATGGTAATCTTTGCGACTTGCATGCTTCTCATCTTCCCGGTTTCGAAAAGTGCATTGGCTATCATAGTGTTATGCGTGTTCTGGGGATTGACGTCCACTACCTTTAATGTGTCTATGCAGAACGAGGTCATAAACCTTACCACGCCGGCACAGAGTGCGGTGGCGATGTCCATATCTTCCGGAATCTTCAATATGGGAATTGGCTGCGGAACTTATATAGGAGGACTGGTATGCACGCATTCTTCCATAGCCAATATAGGCTTCGTGGCGGGAATAGTAGCCGTAGTGGGCGTATTGTATTGGGTTTTCAGACTGTCCGGTCTATATAAGGTGGCGGAGCTGCGACGGGGGCAGTAGTTTGGAAGATAGAGTGTGCCGGTGACACTTGACTGATGGGAAAAGGCATATAGACAAGAAAGGTAATTAACAGTTATTTTGAATGAAGAAGTTCAAGGCGATTTTTAGCGACATAGACGGGACACTGGTGAGTTTTACGACTCATCGGGTGCCGGAGAGTACATTTAAGGCGATCGAACAGGCTCGAAGTCAAGGCGTAAAGGTAATCATAGCGACCGGCAGGCCTTTCGGAGATTTCGATATTATAGGGGATGTGCCTTACGATGCCGTCATCTCTTTGAACGGATCGGATTGCCGATGGAAAGACGGCCAAGTGATTCGCCGGCATTTTATCGACTACGACGAATTCAAGAAGATGTCGGAACTGTCCGACGAGTACGGCTTCGCGCTATGCCTTGAACTAAGCGAGGGCTTCTTCATAAACCGCATAACCCCTCCTGTACTGGATGTCGCCAATACTCTTAATCATTCGGTTCCGGTTCCGGCCGACATAGAAGGGGTGTTCAGAACCTATGGCTGCGGGCAGTTGTCCGCTTATTTCGATGCTGAGACCGAGCGGAAGGTGATGCCTCAAGTTCCAGGCCTTTGCGCAAGCAGGTGGCATCCCGGGTTCGTTAATATAGATGTCGCGGGCATCGATAAGGGCACAGCCTTAAAGGAAATGGCCGGGCTTATGGGAATTGGCATAGATGAGACCATCTCCTTCGGTGATGGGGGAAATGACATCCCTCTTATTAAGGCTGCCGGTTTGGGTGTGGCGATGGGGAATGCCGGAGAGGAGCTGAAGGCCGTGGCCGGCTATGTCACCGCTTCGGTCGACGAGGATGGGTTCGCTGCCGCCCTGCAAAGATTTGTGCTGTAGCTCCGCCTCTCTTTTTTACCACCTGGCCTTTTTTCCGCTTTGTCTGCATTTTAGCGACTTCGCTCACAGCAGGTATCTTCGTTTACGGCAGGTATCTTCTCTCACAGCAGGTATCTTCGTTTACGGCAGGTATCTGTGTTTGCGCTCACGGTAGGACGCTTTGTTCTCGCTCGTAGCAAAGTTCGCCCTCGGACGGGAACGAAAAATATTAGGGCGTATTGCCTGCTCGAAGGAGGTCCGCATCATTATTCTGGCAGACGGTTGCCCTGTTGCTTTGGTTTTACTTGGGGACTCGTGGAGTTCCGCAAAATGTTGTGGAGGCTTCCGCCAATTCACTTTGGCAGGGCGGACGGCGTAGAGTGCACTCTGTTAAGGGTGGCTTGCCAAAGTGAGACTTTTTTAGCTCCACCTTGGCAGGGAGGTGCCATTCTACACGCTTCTGTGGCACATTGGCTGCCAAAGTGATTTTGATGAGCTAGTCTTAATGTCCTTCCGTCCGGTATATCGTGGTTCTTGTCGGAGGAGATGCTTCTCGACGCCGTTTCATCCGGTGAAAGGCGGGTTTGGCCGGATGGGAACGCTCGCAATGACGTTTCGTCCGGCGAAAGGCAGGTTTGCCCGGACGGCAGAGCTCAAAAACGTATTTCATCCGGTGAAAGGCCCGTTTGCCCGGACGAAAACAGCTAATCACAAAAGTTCAAGCGCAAGCGAGCCGCCCCATCGAGCTCGGCGCAGCGCTTTTTAGTAATATGTACTCCATGTTCATGACGCTTTTCCACTTCTTGTAACAAAGTACTTTTGTTTTCGCTCGCAGCAAAAGACACCCCTCGGACGGACCTTTCCATTTCTGACGAAATGGTTCCCTCCACTAAGCCGTGGATGGCATTGCCCTCGGGGTGTATTGCTGGCTCGCAGGAGGGTCCGGCGTCATTATTCTGGCAGACGGTTGCCCTGTTACTTTGGTCGTTTTTGCCAGCTCGCGGAGGGTCGCAAAGAACTGTAGGGGCTTCCGCCAATTCACTTTGGCAGGGCGGACGGCGTAGAACGCACTCTGTTAAGGGTGGCTTGCCAAAGTGAGACTTTTTTAGCCTCACCTTGGCAGGGAGGTGCCATTCTACACGCTTCTGTGGCACATTCGCTGCCAAAGTGATTTTGATAAAGAGTTGCTCAATTTTCGTCTTGTCTGCATTTTAGCGACTTCGCAAGAGACTCAGTTCTTGACACTGTCATCCCATCCGGTGAAATGAGGGTTTTCCCGGCGGCGCACAAAAATGCACCAGAAACTGCAGTGTAAATCTTGGATAAATACAAACGTAATTCAGGGATATTATTTGGATGGAAAGATTTTGGTGCTCAGCTAAACTTTATTAAATCTGTACCCAGATTCCCGAATTTCATAGGAAAATCGAACTTGGCCTCCATAAATTTTAATATGCTATGTACAAGCAAATTTTCCCTTTGGTCTGGAAGGAGGTTACAGATTTCCAGATAGACAAGGCCGTCAAGAATGGTATGATTCCTCGCCATTATATGATAGATGATGCCACGCGACTGGAGGGATATGTGGAAGTCTATCTTCGCGAAGAAATTCGAGACGAAGCCGCCGTCCAGGATGTCGAAGCATTTGAACAGTTTATGGAAGTAGCTGCCATTTCTGACGGTGAGATGATTAACTATGCCAATATCGCCATTTTTATATGGCACAAGGATTTATATCGACTCTTATGCCGTCTATGTAGAGAGCGCTGTCGTCGTCATTTAAGATATTGAATAGGGCGTAGTCTTTTTCTGCGCCCTTGTATCTTACTTTGACATCGAGATCGGAATCCGCCTTCGCTTCGCCTCTGGTTCTCGAACCGTATATCTCCACATCTATGATCTCCACGTCTATGCCGCTGTCGTTAAAGAGGCCGGAGATGTGCTCCAGTACGATTCCTTCGATTTGCTCTGTGGAATAGTCCTCAAACCCCTGAATCATACCAATCCGGCTTTCCTTTTAAGATAGTCGGATAGAGCCTTATCTTCGCAATACACATAGCACCCCTTTTGACCACGGGTCAGTAGGGTTTTATATGTGTTTAGTATGAGTCTTCGTGCCTGAACGTCGTCGCTGGTCCTTATTCCGGAAGTCTTGTCATCTTTCGAGATCTTGGATTTGTCGGTAATGATTCGTCCGGAACTCGGGTCGTATCTAAGATCTTGTCCGATCAAAACCCCTACATAGTCGAATTCGAGGCCTTGTACGGTATGTATGCATCCTACCTGCTCGAAGGAATTCGGATTTATGGCGAAAATCTTATCGCCGGCTAAATTCCATTTGGCTTTGAATCCGTCAGGAAGAATAATATCATAATCTCCTCGGCCCTTTTTAACATCCCAGTCGTAGCAGTATCCGGCGGCCATTCTGGATTTATTGTTAATGGCATTCTTTTCTCGTAGCGCCTCATGAAGTTCGACTGCACTATCGAAAACCCGGAAGTCGAAATTGAGTTCTTTCAAATCTACGTGAACACTTTCTTCCGTACGCTGTAGACAATCATCTATGAATTGAATGTAGGCATCACTCCCGTTACATCGGAATTGAGAAACGAGCTTGGCCTCTTCCGGCATTTTTAGGGTTGAATTAAGATCTTTACACCATTTTTGTATTTCACGGACAGAGCCAATATCCTTGCTTGTAATGGCCTGATCTTCATCTAGAAGGAATATTGAAAGCAGTGAAGCGGAAATACATTCCTTAACCTGGTTTTTTCCGTCCCAATCACCATACATTTTATCGACTAGGCGATGCGCTTCGTCTACGATAAGACAATCGTATGTGTTATTCGGTATTTGTGCCAATCCAAAAGGTGAGCGAAACAACTGCTTGATATTAACCAGTTTCTTAGCATCCGACTTCGTTAAAATGTGCAAGAAAGCCTCTCGTGGCGCACTGTTTTTAGTTACATAAGTCGCATTCAATCCTTTGTTGATGAATTCCATCAATAGATTAATGGCAAGAACCGATTTGCCTGTTCCTGGGCCCCCTTGTATTACAATGGTCCTCTTTTTCCCATCTTCTTTACATTTGGCCATCGTCTTTAGACACATATCATAGCAAACTGCCTGTTCGTCGAGGAGCATAAACTCATGGCTTCCTTTTACCATCGAAGTCAAAGAATCCTGCAATGCCTTGGATGGTCTAAGTCTTCCGTGGTCTATTATGTATAAAAGGTCTCCATTTGAGGATTTTCGAGAGACGAATTTCTTAATGAAATCGGAAAAGGTCTTGGCCTCGTTCCTTATGAAGAGCGGCGCTTCGTTAATCCATTCACTATAAATGGGATTTGATAAGTTTTGTTTGAATTGTGGGTCGTAATTGTGTAGATACGCACAAGGCACCAGGTTAATGCCGTTATCTAAAACCGTCTGGGAATAGTTTTTAATAAAACAAGCGTATGAGTAAGCTTGATACGATGGATGGCATACGATTCTGTCATTTCCTCCTACAAAGGTTTTTACACAATAGTGCATATCGTCTGCTACGACTTCGGCTTTTTGCCATTGTTTGAGTTCTACGATAACTACATTGTCTTGATTATTCGAGTCTGCACCACAGATGATGAAATCCACTCTCTTCGATGTCAATGGAATATTGTATTCGATGGCGATTCTGACGTCGTCGTCGATTTCACGATCATCCACGACATTGCGCATAAACTGCAGTGAATTCTGCCACGAAATGTACTCTCGCTCTTGGCCTGCATTAATTCCGTGTTCTCGAATCTTGTCGGCTATTTTATCTGCGATGCAATTCGTCTTGACATCTTCGACAAAACTTCTTTTAGAATCTTCGTATACAATCATATTTTTCCTTGCTAATAGACACAAAGATATACAAAAAACTCCTCCCTTTCTCATTTTCTCATTTATTTGTTGTTACTTTGTAGTCTTTTGAAAACGAAATGAAATTTTATGAATAGAACCGTACTCTACTACATCGCAGCCTTTCTCTGGGGAACGCCCGGGGTGATTATCGCCATCAAAGGCATAAAGATGTATCTGTCGATGCCATCCGAGGATATGTGGTGGCCAATGCTCATTTACGCCGCATACCGATTCATATCAAACCAAAAAAGGACCGACTACTAAGCAGTCGATCCTTTTCTCTTATAATTTCACGAACTCTCTATCCTAAGAATGAAATGAGCACACCCGCAGCGACGGCAGAGCCGATGACTCCGGAGATGTTAGATGCCATACAATAGTTAAGCACGTGGTTCTTAGGGTCGTATTTGGTGCTTATTCCGTTACATACGCGGCTGGCCATAGGAACTGCCGAAAGGCCCGTAGCACCGATGAGAGGATTGATTTTCTTCTTCGAGAACAGGTTGAATATCTTGACCATAAAGATACCGCTGGCGATACTCAGCGCGAATGCGCAGAATCCACCGACCACGATGCCCAATGTCTGAAAGTTCAGGAATGCCTCGGCTGTCATGGTAGCGCCCACGCAAAGTCCTAAGAATATGGTGGCGGCGTTCATAAGACCGTTACTTGCCACATTGAAAAGACGCGAGGTGTCGGCGCCGATTTCCTTCACGAGGTTACCGAACATAAGCATACCCACGAGCGGAACTGCGGTAGGCACGAAGATGGCCACGATGGTGGTAACGGCGATAGGGAAGATGATCTTCAGCGCGCGCATATTCTTTATCTCGCCCTTCGGAGGATAGAGCTTGTCCTGCTCTTTCATATTGATCATCAGCTCTTTCTTCGTGCAAGTGAGCTTGACTACCAGAGGAATGATCACCGGCACGAGCGCCATATAGCTGTAGGCTGCGATAGCGATTGGCCCGAGAAGATGTGGGGCCAATTTGATAGTGGTGAAGATCGCCGTAGGACCGTCGGCTCCACCGATGATGCCCAGCGATGCGGCTTCCTGTGGGGTGAATCCGAGCATCAGGGAGACGATCAGCACCGCGAAGATACCGAATTGGGCAGCAGCACCGAAGATGGCAAGCTTGAGGTTACGGAGCATCGGGCCGAAGTCCGTCAGCGCACCCACACCCATAAAGATGATAGGCGGCAGCAGTCCGGTCTTGATGAGGCCGTAGTACAGGTAGTTCATTATGCCGAATTCGTGGGCGATGTCGTGAAGAGGCATGTCCCAGATGCTGCGCACGGTTCCGTCGGCCAATGTGACCATACCCGCAGCATCGGTCTGGATTACGCCCATCTCTCCGCCGGGGAAATTGGCAATCAGCACGCCGAAGGCGATGGGAACCAGCAGCAGGGGCTCGTATTTCTTTACGATTCCCAGGTAGAGAAGACCGAAGGCGATAAGGTACATCAGCAGGAACGAAGGGTTCTCGGCGATGTTGCTTATGGCTGTCATCTCATAGAGTCTATCGAGTATATCTCCCATATTTATTTGTCTCTAACCATTTTAACGATAACGTCATCTTCTTCTACGGTGTCTCCGTTATGTGCGAGGATGGCGGCAATCGTGCCGTCGAAGTCCGCGCAGATGGCGTTGTTGATTTTCATCGCTTCGATATAGCAGAGTACATCTCCTCTCTTCACGTGGTCTCCGACCTTATGAGGGGCCTCGCTACCATCCTGGGTGAGGAGGAATTTGCCGGAAATAGGAGCCGGAACATCCTCTGCGTCTGAATTCGATACCGGAGCTGCGGTAGCGGAAGCGGCAGGTGCCTTTCCGTCGTAAGAGATGTCCAGTTTATATGAAGCGCCGTTAAGGTTCACGATGATGCTCTCCGGAAGGGCTGCACCCTTAGGAGCGTTCTTTTCGGCCTTGCGCTTGGCGAGGTCGGCCTCGAAGTCGGCCTTAGCCTTTCCGCTCTTATATGCTTCGTACTGAACAGGATGCATGGCGTATTCGAAGAGTTCTTCATCGTCCTGGCCTGTCTCCCAGCCATTAGCCTTCATCTTAGCGCGGAACTCGTCCAGACAGTCTGGATAGTTCTCCTGAGGGTCCGTGGATATGAATTGGCGGCCCTGAGCTGCGGCAAGTGCCTTGATCTCATCGTCGACTTCGCCCGGAAGCTTTCCTGCCTTGCCCAAAACCATATCCCAGATGGTGTCAGGGAACATTTCCCAGCGGTTCTTGCCTTTCTCCATAGATACTACGTTCATAAGTGAAAGGTTCTTCACGTACTGGGAGAAAGGAGTTACCAGAGGAGGGAATCCCACCTTAGGCCATACGTAAGCCACCTCGTCGAAGAGTTTTACCAGCAGCTCGTCCGTGGTAAGCGGCTTCTGTCCGTGCTTTTCCTTCCATTTGTTAAGAGAAGAGAGATTCTCCTCGAGGTCGGTCATAAGCGAACCCATCATACCTCCCGGAAGACCCGGCTTTATGAGAAGGGAATTGTCTATTCTGTTAAGCGAAGGGCAGTAGTATCCCAGGAAGTCGTCGAGCATCTCCTGAATGAGGGTGCGGGCCTGCATATAGGCTTCCATATTTATGTCCTTAACCTGGAATCCTGCGTCCTTAAGCATCTCCTGAACCGCTATCACGTCTGCGTGGCCGGTACCCCACGAAAGTGGTGACATACCTACGTCCACGTAGTCGCAACCGTTCTCGCACACCTCCAGGATGGATGCCATGCTGAATCCGGGACCTGAATGAGAGTGGTATTGGATAGGAATCTGCGGAGCGTATTCCTTTATTCCCTTGACTATCTTACCTAATGAAACCGGACGTCCGATACCTGCCATGTCCTTCAGGCAAATCTCATCCGCGCCTGCCTCTATGAACTGTTTCGCGAGTTCTATGTAGTATTCTACGGTGTGGATAGGGGAGTGGGTGATGCAGAGCGAAGCCTGCGCTATCATACCGGCCTGCTTGGCATATCCTATCGAAGGAATTACGTTACGAGGGTCGTTCAAGCCGCAGAATATACGGGTGATGTCCGTTCCCTGCGCCTTCTTGACCTTATAGAAAAGCTCCCTGAGGTCCTTGGAGCAAGGGCTCATCCTAAGTCCGTTAAGGGCTCTGTCCAGCATATGGGTCTGGATGCCGGCCTCACGGAAAGGCTTGGTCCATTCCCTTACCGATTTGTTAGGATTTTCTCCATACAGAAGATTAACCTGCTCGAATCCGCCGCCGTTAGTCTCCACACGGTCGAAGCACCCCATCTTGATGATTACCGGAGCGATTTTAACAAGCTGATCCACGCGCGGCTGATACTTGCCGGCGCTCTGCCACATGTCTCTGAACACGAGGCTCAATTTTATCTCTTTTCCCATTTTATAGTTTAGTTACATTAGTAAGATGTCCCTTACCCTCCGTGAGCTGACTTACAGCGGCTTCGAATACGGGACGAAGGTCTTCTCCCTCCGCCTGCCTTTTCGGAGCAGGAGCTTCGGCGGGCGCGACTTTATTTACGATTTTAATTAGCAATTGGCTTCCGTATATGACTATCAGCAAAATGATGAACACTGTCACCATACCGATCAGCATCAGTTCCAAGCCTAAACCTATATTTTCCATATAATGTGTTTTTTGAGCCTACAAATTTACTTTTAATCTTCGTTTTTTCAAACAAGGTTAACGAAGTTTATTCTTCTCGAAGTGCGAGCGGCTTACCGTAAAGAACATCACCAGCCCCACGAAGTTCACGGCCAATGCCACCCAGAACGCGCAGTGGTAACCCAAATGGGCGCTGACCACACCTCCGGCCAATACGCCCAACCCCACGCCAGCCTCCCAGGACGTCAGCATGGAGGAATTGGCCGTACCTCTCTGGGAATTGTGCGCCAGATTCACGAACATGCTCTGGAATCCCGGGTACATGTGCCCGTTCCCCAGACCTATGATGAATGGGGCCAAGTAGAACGCCCACTCGGTGCGTACTGCGGCGAATAGGAAGTAACCCACGATCGATGCCAATATGCCCTCGGCCGTATTCTTGCTGATTTTATTATCCTTCAATCCCTTAGCCCCGGTCAATCTGGAAACCATCAAGCCTATTGCGAAGAACAGGAACCAGAATCCGGTGCCGGACGTGATGCCCAATTCCTCCTTACCATAGATGGCCACGTAGGTAGACACGACGCCGTAGCAAAACGAGAAGCACATAATGTTCACGGCTTGTCTCGCGCCTTTCACCAGGAAGAACCTGTCGAGCGAAATCACTTTCTTGTCGGCCGTGCGGCAATCGCGCCTTTCCAACTTTATGGTAGAGTTTACGATCAGTGCGACCAGCGACATTATCATGGAGAAGAGAAATAGCATCTGATAGTTTCCGCCGGCTGCCTTGAGCACGAATACGGCGGCAAACGGGCCAAGCGCGGTGGCGAGGTTGTTACTCAATCCGAAGTAGCTGATGCCCTCCGTGCGTCGCGAAGAGGGGAGCACGTCTATGGCTACGGTATTCATGGATACTACCGCCGTCCCGAAAGGAGCGCCGTGAATGGTGCGGAAGATGGCGAATACCGTAAGCGAACCTGCCGCTATGTAGCCTGCGAACAGGGCGAAGAACACGAAGTTACACAACAGAAGTATGGCTTTTCTGGGGAAACTGTCCACTATGTAGCCGCTGAAAGGGCTTACCAATATTATCATAATGGTATAGCAGGACAGAATGATGCCTATGGTGTCGTTATTCGCTCCGAAAGTCTCACTTAGGTAAAGTGGCAAAAGGGGAACTATGAGGGTAAAGGAAAACTTGATTAGGAAGTTTCCTATGCATATTTTTATGAAATTACTATTCCAAAGTTTATCTTCGTTCATATATTTGCAAAGATGCGAAAAAAGAACGATATTTAGGCTATGAAATTTACGAAAATACTATTGGCGCTGTCGGCTTGCAGCCTGTTCAGCGCGGTTTTTGCCTATGCGCAGCAGTCGGACGGCAAGCATTCCGAATTTATCTACGATTTGGGCTTCGACCTTCGTTTCGACAACAGGGAATACACACCAAGTGACTTTTCCGGGTCGGGAACCATCTTCGGCACCAGATTCTATCCTACCATAGGACTGAGAACGGGCTCGGAAGGCTCGAAGCACAGTTTGATAGGCGGCGCTGAAATCAGGAAGGACTTCGGTAACATTAACGACATAGGCGCTAAGATTCTTTCGGACTTTTTCTACTATTACAGATACGACTATAAAGAAGCCGAGAGACATTTTTCCATAACAGGAGGCGTTTTCCCTCGTACCAAGTGTCTGGAGCAGTGGTCTACGGCCTTCATCTCCGAAAAGCAGGCTTGGTACGACCCGTACATCGAGGGCGTGCTTTTCTCCTACGCCACTCCTCGCACGGTGGTGGAATTGGGCTGCGACTGGATGGGAAAATACGGCGCCAGCTCTTCCATTAAAGAGCAATTTTTAATTTTTTCGGCAGGACATCATCAGATATCTGACTGGTTTAATGTGGGATATAATGCGTATATGGTACATTTCGCCAGCTCCATCGAGGCTCCGGGCGTGTGCGATAACGCTCTCGTAGAGCCTTATATGGTGTTCGATTTGAAAAAGATGTCCTTTTTAGATGATTTTTATCTCAAGTTGGGATATATCCAGTCCGTTCAGAGGGATAGGACGGTTACGAGCGAGTTCGAGCTTCCGGGATTGGCCGAACTTACCATGCGTATGGAAAAGGGCTTTTGGGGAGCGAGCAACAGCTTGTATATAGGAAAGGACATAATGCCTTTATACTATAAGTCGGATTCGGCGGGCGTGCCTTACGTGGACAGACTATACTTTAACGACCCGTTCTTCAGGATTTATAATGACTCGTCGAAATGTGGAAGCTATGACCGCTTGGAGTTTTTCTATTCGAGGGTGTTGGGAGGAAGCCTGCGGATAAAGGTATCTGCGGTATTCCATTTCAACAACGTTTCCTACAGCGGAAGCCAGCAAATAGTAGGATTTAACTACACTTTCTAGAGACGCTTGCAAAAGCCTGCTTTTTTTAGTAAATTTGTAGGCTTTTCGAATATAAAATAAATTAAGAAAATGATAGAGACAGAAGAAATCAAACAGGCCGAGCAGCAGTATGGTGCTGACAGCATTCAGGTGCTTGAGGGATTGGAGGCCGTAAGAAAGAGACCATCGATGTATATCGGAGATGTATCCGAGAGGGGATTGCATCATCTGGTATATGAAGTGGTGGATAATAGTATAGATGAGGCTATGGCCGGATTCTGTACCGACATAGAGGTGAGCATTCTTCCTGACAACTCCATAAGGGTAGAGGATAACGGACGTGGTATCCCTACCGGAATGCACGAAAAGGAGCATCGTTCCGCCTTGGAGGTGGTTCTTACGGTGCTTCACGCCGGCGGTAAGTTCAGTAAGAATAGCTACAAGGTGTCCGGAGGTCTTCATGGTGTGGGTGTGTCCTGCGTGAATGCCCTTTCCGACCATCTTATTGCAGAAGTTCACCGCGAGGGTAAGGTCTTCAAACAGGAATTCTCTAAGGGTAAACCACTTGGCCCTGTCCAGGTAGTAGGCGATTCCGATAACACAGGAACCATCATTACCTTCCATCCGGACGCTGAGATCTTTACTCAGACCACTATTTATAAGTACGACACGCTGGCTGCGCGATTGAGGGAATTGGCCTATCTTAATAAGGGCGTGCGCATTAGCTTGACCGATGAGAGGGAACTCGTCGACGAGTATGTGATCGACGAGAACGATAATGCGAAGCCTACCGGCCGTAAGATTTTCCGTAGCGAGGTATTCTATTCGAACGATGGTCTCAAGCAGTTCATCGAGTATCTCGACGCAGGTGCGCAGACTTTGATTCCGGAGCCTATTTGTGTATCTTCAGATAAGATAATTCCTATCGACATAGCCCTTCAGTATAACACGGGCTATTCGGAGAAGATATATTCTTACGTAAATAACATCAACACCATAGAGGGTGGTACTCATCTTCAGGGTTTCAAGATGGGTCTTTCCCGTTCTTTGAAACAGTACGCGGAGAAGAATAACCTTCTCGCGAAGATGAAGGATCCGCTCGCTCCGGAAGACTTCAGGGAAGGCCTTACGGCAGTCATCTCAGTGAAGGTGGCAGAGCCTCAATTCGAAGGCCAGACTAAGACGAAGCTCGGTAACCCGGAAGTTACATCGGCTGTATCTCAGGCTACTGCGGCTGCTATGGATATTTTCTTGGAAGAGAATCCTAAACTCGCGAAGACCATCATCGAGAAGATCGTTCTCGCTGCCACTGCCCGTAATGCGGCGCGAAAGGCACGTGAGATGGTGCAGCGCAAATCGGTTTTGAGCGGCGCAGGTATGCCGGGTAAATTGGCCGACTGCTCCGAGAGAGATCCGGAGAAGTGCGAGCTGTTCCTGGTCGAGGGAGATTCCGCAGGCGGTACTGCCAAGCTGGGTAGAAATCGTGAATTTCAGGCTATTCTCCCGCTTCGTGGTAAGATTTTGAACGTCGAGAAGGCTGCTGTGGACAGGGCTTTCGACAGCCAGGAGATTCAGAACATCTACACCGCACTGGGCGTTACCGTGGCACAGGAAGACGAAAACGGCGAGAAACATATGGACTTGAGCAAGCTGAGATATCATAAGGTAGTGATTATGACCGATGCCGATGTCGATGGTTCTCACATTGCCTGTCTTATCCTCACATTCTTCTTCAGATATATGTTCGACCTCATAAAGAATGGCTATGTATACCTCGCCACGCCGCCGCTTTACTTGGTGAAGAAGGGTAAGGAAGAGATATATTGCTGGACCGAGGAACAGAGAGAGGAGGCTGCTCTCAAGCTCGGAAAGGGCTCTGACAAGGGTTATACCGTTCAGCGCTATAAAGGTTTGGGAGAGATGTCGGACGAGCAGTTGTGGGCTACCACTATGGACCCTGAGCGCCGTCGTTTCCGCCAGATTACCATAGAGAACGCAGCTCAGGCCGAGCGTACCTTCTCTATGCTTATGGGCGACGATGTACCGCCACGCAGGCAGTTTATCGAAGAAAACGCACATTACGCTAATATAGACGCATAAAAAGATGAAATCCTCTTTCAGGTGGAAGGCTGTCATACCCCTTGTGGTATCTTTCGCGGTGCTTATGGTCTTGGTGCCACGCACGGCGAAGTGGGGTTATGACTATTCGAAGGGTCAGGCTTGGCGCTACGAGACTCTCGTGGCCCAGTTTGATTTTCCTCTTCTGAAAACCACTGAACAGATAGCTAAGGAAAAGGCGGATTTGTCGTCTACCGTAATTCCTTACTACAAGATGTCCACCGAGGTGGTCGGAGAGAGTTTCAGAAAGATCGAGGGAATGAGCTTCGCCGATGTTCCGGGGTTGAAGTCTTCGCTGGTCAGACACCTGTCAGATATCTATAATAAGGGAATCATCCCCGAGATTCAGGATAATGTCGAATTGATATATGTCCAGAAGGGGAAACGTGCCGAAAAGGTGCCTGTGTCAGAGGTTTATCTCCTTCCGCAGGCACGAATCGCACTCCTTCACGGGGTTTCGACGGATTGTCCCGAGGTTAACGTAGACTCCATAATAAGATCGAAGTCCATATACGACCTGCTTGCGGTAAATCTAGTCTACGACGAGCAGATTACGGCTCTCGTACACAGTCAGACGCAGTCGATGGTATCGACTACTTCCGGATTCGTTAACGCCGGAACCATTATCGTGAACAATGGCGAGCTGATTACCGCCGAGGTGGCCCAGATGCTCGACTCCTATAAGGCCGAATACGAGCAAAGCTACGGCTACGACAAGCCACTTGCTGCTATCTGGCTGGGAAATGCGCTGCTGGTATTAGGCATACTCATCTGCCTGTACTTCGCCATCTACTTCTCTAATGCTATGATATTCAAAGACTACAATCGATACCTCTATGTCGTGGTGGTCTTTACCCTGATAGCTTCCGTGGAGCTTATTTTGATTAAGTTCGCTCCGCAGTGGATATTCATCTTCCCGTTCTCGGTGGCAGCGCTTTATCTACAGGCTTTCTTCAGGACCAGGGTTATCTATCCGGTATACATTGCCACATTGCTTCCGCTGCTGCTCTTCGCGGAGAACGGCGCAGCTGTGTTTATGATGTATCTCGTATCCGGAGTCATAACGCTCTATGTATTCAAGCATTTCTCGAAGGGTGCGAAGCAGTTCATCGCTGCATCGATTAACTTCGTGTGCACCGCAGTCCTGTTCTCGGCATTCGTCATTACGGGCGTCATAAATGTGGATTACCTTCCTACACTGGGACTTATATGCATAGGCTCCATCCTTCAGGTGGCACTCCATCCGTTTGTCTACCTTCTCGAAAGGAGCTTCAATCTCGTGTCGTCGACCCGACTTCAGGAACTCTCGGACACTTCTAACGAACTGCTTCGCCAGCTCGAGCAGAAGGCTCCGGGTACATTCCAGCACTCACTTCAGGTGATGAACTTGGCCTCGGCAGCAGCGAGAGCCATTAATGCCGATGAGATTCTCATAAAGGCAGGCGCTCTCTATCATGACATAGGAAAGATCAAGAATCCTCTCTGCTTCGTGGAGAACGAGTCCCTGACCTCGACCGACGCCAAATATCACGCGGACATCACTCCGCTCCAGAGTGCCCAGGACATCATAAAGCACGTTACGGACGGCGTGGAGCTCGCACAGGCGCACAAACTTCCGTCGGTGATTACCGATTTCATCAGGACTCATCACGGAACCACTTGTGTCTCATTTTTTTACGACAAATACCTTAAGGAGGGCGGCGACCCTGAGCTAAAGAAGGAGTTCCTGTATCCTGGACCTACTCCGACCACTAAGGAGCAGGTCATCCTGATGCTGAGCGACTCCATCGAGGCCGCTTCCAGAACATTGAGAGACTACTCGCAGGAGAGCATTTCCGCGCTCGTGGACAGGATCTTCGCCTATAAGATAGAGGACGGCCAATTGGAACAGGCCGACATTACCCTTAAGGAGATAGATACCATTAAAATCGTGATGCAGACTTATTTGGGCCAAATGTATCATGAGAGAATCAAATACCCGAAAAGAAAAATCAAATAAAAATAAATAGTATGAAATTAACAAAAAACCAGATTGACAAGCTCAATATCGAGCTTACTATGAACATCGAGCCTGCAGATTATGCGGAGATTGAGAAGAAGAAACTTGCAGATTGCAGACGTCGTGCTGACTTCAAGGGATTCCGTAAGGGAAATGTTCCTATGAGCCTCGTTCAGCGCGTGTACGGCGGACAGGTGTTGGCCGATTCCATTAACGAGGTAATCGGTACAGGCCTTCAGAAGTTCATCGACGACGAGAAACTTCACATCTTGGGAGAGCCTCTCTCAAGCGAGAAGCAGCCTGATGTAGACTGGACCAGCGGTAAAGAGTTCACTTTCGTGTTCGATATGGCTTTGAGTCCTGAGGTAGACGTAGATGTAGTGGCAGAGGACGAAGTCCCTAACTATAGCGTAACCGTATCCGCTAAGGAGAAGGAAGACATGGCTGCCAACCTTAAGAAATACTACGAGAGCAAGAAGGAAGAGAAGACCGACGAGGAGATCGAGAAAGAGGCTTCAGAGCGCCTTAAGGAGAACTACAAGTCGGAGGCTCAGTGGAGACTTTCTAAGGATATCCGCGATTTCTATGTAAACAAAGCAGGCGTAGAGCTTCCTGAGGCATTCCTCAAGAGATGGCTTCTCCACGCTAACGACGGAAAGGTAACCGCAGAGCAGGTAGAAGAGGAATTCCCTGCATTTGCAGAGGACTTCAAGTGGCAGCTCGTAAGAGGCAGCCTTATGAAGAAATTCGAGCTTCAGGTTAGTGCAGATGACCTGAAGGACGCTGCTAAGGCATTCGTTACCTATCAGTACGCTATGTACGGTATCGGAAACGTTCCTCAGGAAATGATCGACGAGGCCGTAAACAACGTACTTCACGACCAGAAGCAGGTCGAAAGACTCGCAGAGCAGGTAGAAGACCAGAAAGTTCTCGACAAGATCAAGAGTGTCATCACCATTAAGGCGAAGAAGATTTCTGCAGAGAAATTCAAAGAGTTGAAATAGTGAAAAATGTTCTTGTAATTGGAGCTACGGGCCAGATTGGCTCCGAACTCACTATGTTGCTGCGGCGCACTTTCCCTAACGGGAAGGTCGTCGCCGGCTACATTAAGGGATGCGAGCCTAAGGGAAAACTCCTTTCTAGCGGACCGAGTGAGGAAGTGGACGTGTGTAATGCCAAGCAGATAGCCGATGCCGTCGACAAATACGACATCGACACCATCTATAACTTGGCCGCTCTTCTTTCGGCTACGGCAGAAAGACTTCCGTTGAAGGCTTGGGACATTCAGATGAATGGCCTGATAAATGTTCTGGAGGTGGCGAGAGAGAAAAAGTGCGCAGTGTTCACGCCGAGTTCCATCGGTTCTTTCGGCCCGTCCACTCCGCACAAGAATACTCCTCAGGACACCATTCAGCGTCCTACGTCCATGTATGGAGTCACGAAGGTGGCTACCGAGCTGCTAAGTGACTACTATTTCCACAAATACGGAGTGGACACTCGCTCCGTTCGATTCCCCGGGCTAATCAGCTATACCACACTTCCTGGTGGCGGCACTACCGACTATGCCGTGGAAATCTATTACGCCGCGGTAAAGGGTGAGGAATTCGTGTGCCCTATAGCCGCAGGAACCCTTATGGATATGATGTATATGCCGGATGCGCTTCGTGCCGCCATAGACATCATGCAGGCGAACCCGCGCTACCTGAAACATCGTAATTCCTTCAATATCGCATCTATGAGCTTCGACCCGGAGACTATCGCCGCATCCATACGCAAGTACATACCTTCCTTCAAGATGCGCTACGAGGTAGACCCGGTGCGTCAGAGCATAGCCGATTCTTGGCCGGATAATATGGACGACACCTGTGCCCGTAAGGAATGGGGCTGGGCTCCGACCTACGACCTCGACACTATGACTCAGGATATGATAAAGAATTTGAAAGTCAAACTAAACAAATAGTATATTATGTACGGCAAATTTCAAGAACATCTCACCTGCGAACTCGAAAAGATCCGTAAAGACGGTCTCTACAAGCAGGAACGCGTAATATGCTCCGAGCAGGGCGCCGAAATCACCCTGAGCGACGGCAGAAAAGCCCTTAATTTTTGTGCCAACAACTACTTGGGACTGGCCAATTCGCCTCGCCTTATCGAGGCTGCGAAGCGCACGATGGACACCCGTGGCTACGGAATGAGCTCCGTTCGATTCATCTGCGGAACCCAAGACGTGCACCTCGAACTTGAAAAAGCCGTATCAAGATACTTCCACACCGAAGACACCATTCTCTACGCTGCCTGTTTCGACGCAAACGGCGGTGTCTTCGAGCCGCTCCTTACCGCTGAAGATGCCATCATTTCCGATTCATTGAATCACGCATCCATAATCGACGGCGTACGTCTTTGTAAGGCAGTGCGTTATCGTTATGCCAATTCCGATATGACAGAGCTCGAGCGCTGTCTTCAGGAAGCCCAGGCACAGCGCTTCCGTATCATAGTGACCGACGGCGTATTCTCTATGGACGGTAATGTCGCCCCTATGGACAAAATCTGCGACCTCGCGGAAAAATATGACGCGCTCGTGATGGTGGACGAGAGTCACAGCGCCGGAGTGGTAGGTCCTACGGGAAGGGGAGTCGGAGAGTTGTACGACTGCTACGACAGGATAGACATCCACACCGGAACTCTGGGAAAGGCATTCGGAGGAGCCGTAGGCGGATTTACCACAGGCCGAAAGGAGATTATAGAGATGCTTCGTCAGAGAAGCCGTCCATATCTTTTCTCGAACTCGTTGCCTCCTATGATAGCAGGCGCCGGAGTGGAACTCTTCAAGATGCTCGAAGAGAGCGACGAACTGCACTCAAGACTCGTGGAGAACGTGGAATACTTCCGCGCCAAGATGCTTGATGCCGGGTTTGACATCAAGCCTACACAGAGCGCCATCTGCGCAGTGATGCTGTACGACGCTCCTCTGAGCCAGAAGTTCGCTAGCGCTATGGCCGAAGAGGGAATCTTCGTAACCGGATTCTATTATCCGGTAGTGCCTGCAGGCCAAGCGAGAATCCGCGTTCAACTAAGCGCCGCACACACGCAGCACCAGCTCGACCGCGCGATAGATGCATTCATCAAAGTGGGCAAGGACTTGAAAGTCATTTAGAATGAAAAAGGTATTGGCCTTAATGGCATTATTCTGCAGCGTCTTGTGTTTCGGCCAGAAGAAGGGGTTCGATCCTCACGCCGAGCACCAGAACGTTCTCGAACATCAAGCCGGCAAGACAGTGTCGGCTATTTGCGTAGATTACACCGACTCGTCGATAGTCATCACCGACTATACCCTTAAACGTAAGAGGTATAAGATTAACGGGAATCCCTATTACATCTATCCGGAAGCTCCGTCGGCAGACGCCGTCTATACCAAGTGCGATTCGGTGGCACTCGTGAATGTCGGAGACGAGCAGATGCTGGAGATTCCTCTGCTATGCCGATACGATGGCGGAAAACGCCTCAAACTGACGAGATACCTCTATTCTCTTCAGGATAACTCCCTGTATGGTCTTGATTTCGACGGTACTGCGATAAAGCCTACGAAAGGGGAGTTTTGCATAGAAGGCGTGTCTTCGCTCGCATTGGTAGAAAAGAATGTCTATTCTACCTATCTGGATTCGCTGTTCAGGGTAGACGCCAGACTCGAAATACTTTCCGAGGCAGACTTCAAGAGCGACGAGTACATAGAATGGTGGTTTGAGAATAATCCTAATGCTATGAAATCTGCCGGAACCATAGAATTCGGCACCATTTCCGAGGATTGCTCCATATATACTGCCTATAAGAAGGCTAAGAAGAGCACGAAGGGTAATCTCGAAGCTGGAGTGTGCGACGTGAGAGGCTATTCCGTAGTAGTAGTAAGGAATAAGAAGACCAATGCCCACCTGCTCGTATGGGCGGAGCCGGTATGCAAGAACCGCAAGACGCAGCGCTACATCGCTCAGGTAGGATTTATGGATAATAACGTAGTCTCCATCTACTTCTATAAGGGTAAGGAGATGTTCAAGTATCGCATTAACCTCGCGAATAGAACCCTAAGAAAATAAGAGACTTTCTTTATGAATTTTTTTAAGAAGAATTGGATAGTTACGAACTTGCTTTTGGCCATCGTCATATTCTGTGTGGTCATGGGTGGTTTGAGTTTTGGCCTGAAGAAGTTTACCGAGCACAATAAGTACGTGGAGGTGCCGGATTTCATCGGGATGAGGATGGACGACGCGGCGGGATTGGCCTCAAAGGACCATCTGAAACTCATCGTCACGGATTCAGTGTTCGTGAACCGGTTCAGGCACGGGGCCATCTATGCACAGACGCCGAAAGCGGGCAGCGAGGTGAAGGATGGCAGAAAGATTTATATTACGGTAAATGCCGTCAGAAAGCGTCAGGTTCCTATGCCGTCACTCGTGGGACTTACCGTAAGACAGGCTAAGGTGGAGCTGGCGGCGAACGGATTGGCCCTGGGTACACTGCTCTATGTCAGGGACTTGGCTACGAATAACGTGCTGGGTCAGATGGTAGGTGCCAGCGACATCGCACCGGGCACTAAGGTCGATGTGGGCACTGTAGTAAACCTGAAGGTAGGCGCTAACCCAAGCGATGCCTTTACGGTGGTGCCGTCTTTTGTGGAACTTCCATATATGAAGGCGGTAAATGCCGTGCAAGATAGCTATCTTAACGTGGAACAGCTGGTTTTCGACAGCACCGTGAGGACTTATTCCGATTCGCTTGCGGCGTTCGTCTACAGGCAGGTGCCGCATGAAAGTGAAGATAGAACATCCATGGGAAGAGGCGTAAAACTTTACTTGACTCTAGACAGAGAGAAACTCCCTAAGCCTGAACCTGTTGATTCATTAGTAAGCGTTAAAGAATTAGTTGGTAAAGATTTATGATGGATTTTCGAGGATAGATTACTTTTAGAAGATGGAGTGTGCTGGACGCACACGACTGATGAGAAAAGAAATATAGACCGAAAAGACGCAAAAAGATTACCAAGTTATTATTTAATGATTACTTAGCACTTATCGAGTAATGGAGAAAGACTGGCTAGAAGAAGAAATAGAGATAGAACCTGAATTTTTCGAGCATTTCAGACTTAACGTCGATGCAGGGCAGAGCCCTATGCGCATAGACAAATATATGTCGGAGCATCTCGAGGACACATCGCGTCATCGCGTGCAGTTAGCAATTAAGGAAGGCTATGTGCACGTAGGCGACAAGGTCGTGAAGGCCAATTACATAATTCGTCCCGGCGATGTGATACGATTTATTATGCCGTATCGCCGCAGGGGCCTCGAGATCCTGCCTCAGGACATTCCTCTCGACATAGTGTACGAAGACGACGACGTGCTCGTGGTAAACAAGCCTGCCGGAATGGTGGTGCATCCCGGACACGGTCATTTCGAGGGTACGCTCATCAATGCCCTCGCATATCACTTGGGTATAAGCCAAGGTCCTGAAGCAGAGGATGAAAGGATGGGCATTCTCGTGCATAGGATAGATAAGGACACCTCGGGACTTCTTCTCGTGGCGAAAAACGACGAGTCTCAGCTCAGATTAGCCAAGCAATTCTTCGAGCACAGCATCGAGAGGTGCTATAATGCCATAGTCTGGGGAAACATCAACGAAGACGAGGGTACCGTCGAAGGCTATATAGGTCGCGACCCTAATGACAGACTACGCTTCCGTAATTTCGACGACCCGGAAAAGGGAAAGCACGCAGTCACCCATTATAGGGTACTCGAACGCTTCGGTTACGTGACATTGGTGGAGTGCCGTCTGGAAACGGGCCGTACGCATCAGATTCGCGTGCATATGGGATCCATCGGACATCCACTTTTCGCCGATGAACGCTACGGGGGTATGGAAATCCGAAAGGGGACCATTTACGCTAAGTATAAACAATTCATAACAAATTGTTTCGAAATATGTCCGCGTCAGGCTCTTCACGCGAAGACCTTAGGATTCGTGCATCCGAAAACCGGTAAGATGTGCCGTTTCGACTCGCCTCTGCCGGAGGATATGACGCTGCTCCTGGAAAAGTGGCGCAAGTATTGTAAGAATATGCCTACGGAAAATGAAACAGAATAGATTGATTATCATACTTCTGCTCATCTCGTCGATTTTGATGGGCATTCCTTTTCTGGTGCCGGGATGCGGCGCGGTGGCCCTCGTAGCTCTGGTACCGCTTCTCTGCGCGGAACGTATCGCCTCGTTTAATGGCGTCAAACGCTTTTTTTGGTGGTACTACCTCACTTTCGTAATCTTCAACGCGCTGACTACCTGGTGGGTATGTAAGGCGACAGTGGGCGGGGGCATCTTCGCCGTCCTGGCCAATTCCGCCTTTATGTCCATCATTTTCGCGCTTTTCAGAATAAGTAAGAAACGCTTCAAGGGATGCGTCCCTTACATCTTCCTCGCCGTAGCTTGGATAGCCTGGGAGCGCTTCTATCTGACATCTTCGCAGATAAGCTGGCCGTGGCTGGTGTTCGGAAATGCTTTCGGGCGTACCACCGGACTGGTTCAGTGGTACGAATACACCGGTCTTCTCGGAGGAAGCCTTTGGGTTTGGCTGGCCAATCTTTCCATTTTCGGGATTCTGGTAAGCCTGTCGGACGGCAGTTTCCGGTCTTGGAACCGGAAAGCCCGCTACAGCGCTGCGGTGGGATTGGCATTAGTGATAATAGGGCCTATCGTGTGCTCGAAGGTCATTTATTCGCACTACCATGAGAGAGCGGATGCCGGAAGGCTGGAAGTGCTTATGGCACAGTCGAATTTCGACCCTTATCAGAAATTGAAGGCAGTTCCGCAGAGCGCACAGAACCGTCAGGTCGTGGAATTGTTTACTGAAGAGCTGGCCGGAAGGGACACGCTGAAGGCATATCCGCAGGAGGTGATGCTGCTTATGCTTCCTGAGACCTTTTGCTCGGACATCTGGGTGTCTTCTCCTAAGAATTCGCCGACTTGGCGCACTTTTTCGAAGAATTTGGTAGACAAATATCCTAATGTGAACTTGCTTTTCGGGGCGAGTACGCATCAGGCCTTTTATACTCACGCATCGCCGAGTGTGCTGGCACGTCCTCTGGGCGGAGGCGACGGATGGTATCTATCGTATAACACTGCCTATATGACAGATGGCACGGGACGAGTGGAGAGAACGGACAAGACCAAGCTCGTGGTAGGCTCGGAATTGACCCCTTATCCTAAGATTTTCGCGCCTATCGACGACGCTTTGGGGGGATTGATGGGAAGATGCGTGTCGCAGGGCTATGCGAAGAACCTGAACGTAGTAGAGTACGATGAAGACGGAAACGTGTCGCGATGCATTCCGGTGGGCGTTCCTATATGTTATGAGTCCATTTATCCTGAATTCTGTACTCAATATGTCAGGAAAGGTGCCCAGGCCATCTGCGTAATCACTAATGACGGATGGTGGGGAAATACTGCCGGATATAGGCAGCATTTTAGCTATTCCAGATTGAGAGCCATAGAGTTAAGGCGCGACATAGCACGCTGCGCTAACACAGGCATCTCGGCTTTCATAGACCAGAGGGGCGATGTGCTCGAACAGTCGAAGTGGTGGACTCCGGACGTGCTTCACGCCAGAATCAACCTTACGACCAAACAGACATTTTTCGCATTATACGGCGACATAGTGGGCAGACTCTGCTATATGATGTTCGCCCTTTTGTTTTTAACCCTGATAGTGAAGTTTATAACTAAGAAATGAAACGAATAGCACTCTTCCCGGGCTCGTTCGACCCATTTACGGCCGGACATCTTAACATACTCAAGCGAGCACTTACGATGTTCGACGAGGTGGTCGTGGCCGTGGGTATCAATGGCGACAAATCCGGATTCTTCGACAATCCCACGAGGATGGACATCATAAATCAGACTTGTCGTTCACTCGAAGGCGTTAGGGTGATAGAGTATTCGGGACTTACCATTGATATATGTAGACAACTTGGTATCAATCATATAATTCGAGGTGTTAGGAATATGATCGATTTCGAGACGGAAAGGAGCATAGCCGATGCCAATCGTCGACTCGCTCCCGAGATCGAGACCATCATAATACCTACGGCTCAGGAATTTGCGCACATATCTTCGTCTGCGGTGCGAGACATATTGCGCCATAATGGAGACACGTCCCTGTTTATGGCCGAAGGTGTGGAATTGCCGAAAAAATGAAACGACTGACTCTCATAGTGCTCTTGATGGCGGCTTCTTTATTCAAGATGTCGGCCGGGCAGGTGGACTCCACTTCGCGTGCGCGGCTTTCCGAGATGCTGGAGCAATACTATGAGACTATGCTTTTCATAGACAATTCCGAAAAGGAGCAGGAGTGTGACTATCTCATAGAATCGTGTAAGGATTCGCTCGTAAGACAGTTCGTGGCGAGCTCCATCCTGGATCATTATATGAATCCGCCTCTTATGGGCGAAGAGTCTGTAGCCATCTACCTTTACGAAAAGTGGTTCCTGAACGGTCCCGTGACGATAGGGGACGAGTGGAAGGCTTTCGAGGCTTCGATGTTCTATCAGTTCAACCGACTTTCCATGATAGATATGCCGGCGCCTTCTCTCGAGCTTTACGACCCTAATGGTGAAAAGTGCGCTGCTCTTCTCGAGGGCTCTCCCGCTGTGCTGTATTTTTACGATACGTCCTGTGCGAAATGCAAACTCGCATCGGCCTGGCTTCCTATCGTGATGGGAACTGTCGACTTTCCGATAAGGCTGGTTGCGATTTACTCCGGGAGCGAAGAGGAAGAGTGGGCGGAGTTCAGGAGCAAGTTCAAGATAGAGAACGAGAATGTGTCCATAATCCATCTTTGGGACCCTGAGATGGAGTCGGACTATCAGATGAAATATGGCATTATAAGCACTCCGAAGATCTATTTCATCGACGAGAACTGCATAATCAGAGGGCGGAGGCTCGAAAGGGATTCGCTCGAACAGATACTTAACATTTACAAGGAATACTATGGCCAAGTCTGCAAAAAAGAAAAATAGCCGGAAATGTGACGTGTCGCTTCTGGAAAAGGAACGGAAGGCGCTTCGGCGGCATCATCGGAAAGTAGTTTTTTTCAATGACCGCGAGATGGCTTTGATAAATGAGTATTGTAAAAGTCACAAGATCTCTTCGAGGTCCGCTATGATGAGAAGCATAGTCATCGAGAGGCTCCTTACAGATATGGGGGAGAATCCTCCTACTCTTTTCTAGATGCTCCAGTCTATGGGTCCTCTTCCTATGGAAGTTAGGTAGGAATTGGCCTGTGAAAAAGGTCTGCTGCCCCAGAATGCGCCTCGAGCGAGAGGTGAAGGGTGCGCGGCCTCTAGTACCAAATGTCTCTCGGGGTCGATTAGATGCGCCTTGCTTCTGGCGTAGTTTCCCCAAAGCATAAACACGATGCCGCTGTAATGCTCGCTAAGATAGCTGATTATGGCATCGGTAAATTTGTCCCAACCTATCTTGCTATGGCTGGCGGGCTCGTGGGCTCGCACTGTCAGTATCGAGTTTAGAAGTAGTACTCCCTGTCGGGCCCAAGGCTCCAAATCGGTAGAGCCGCTTGTCAATACTCCCAAATCCGAACTCAATTCCTTGAAAATATTCTTGAGGGAAGGCGGTGCCTTTACTCCTATGGGCACGCTGAAGGATAGTCCACAGGCTTGGCCTTCGCCGTGATATGGGTCTTGGCCCAGAATCACAGCCTTGACCTTTTCGGGAGGGCACAGGTCCAGCGCCCTGTATATCTGGCTTTCAGGGGGATAGATGGTGACCCCGCGCTTCCTTTCCTCGTCTAAAAAAGAGACAAGCTCCTCAAAGTAAGGTTTTTCGAACTCACTTTGAAGAGCTTTTCTCCATTCTATGTCTTGAGGCAAGATCAAAATATGAAATCTATAACGTCGTTAATCGTCTTTACATAATGGAAGGTAAGTCCCTTTATGTAGATTTCCTTAATGTCTTCCACGTCTTTTCGATTATCCTCGCTGATGACTATGGTGGTCACGCCGGCACGCTTGGCCGCGAGAATCTTCTCCTTTATGCCGCCTACAGGCAGGACTTTGCCCCTTAGGGTCATCTCTCCCGTCATCGCGATGTGCTTCTTTACAGGCTTCTCGCGAAGGGCGCTTATCATCGAGCTTACAAGGGTGATACCGGCAGAAGGACCGTCCTTCGGAGTGGCTCCTTCCGGCACGTGAACGTGGATGTCCTTCTTCGCGAACTGCTCCGCGTTCATTCCGGCCAATTCCGGATGCGCCTTGATGTACTGATATGCAATCGTCGCCGATTCCTTCATCACGTCGCCCAGATTACCTGTCATCGTGAGCACGCCCTTGCCCTCGGAGATGGAGCTTTCCACGAACAGAATCTCTCCGCCCATCTGGGTCCAGGCCAATCCCGTCACGACTCCCACGCCTTCGTTTCCTTCCTGCTTGTCGTGCATGGCGCTTGGCAGTCCCAAGTATTCTTTCAAATGCTTAGGCTCGATGGTGGTAGGGTAGTCCTCGCCCAAAGCGATTTTCTTAGCGGTCACCCTGGCGATTTTCGCAATCTGCTTCTCAAGGGTACGCACGCCGCTTTCGTGAGTGTAGTTGTCTATTATTTCCTTAAGGGCCTTAGGGCTTATCTTAAGAGAGCTCTTGTTAAGTCCGTGCTCTTCCAATTGCTTAGGTATGAGGTACTTCTTCGCGATTTCCATCTTCTCCTCAGCCAGGTAGCCGCTTACGTTTATGATCTCCATACGGTCCAGCAATGCCGGCTGTATAGGATTGATGCTGTTAGCTGTCGTGATGAAGAGAACGTTCGAAAGGTCGTAGTCCAAATCCAGATAGTTATCGTGGAAGGTGCCGTTCTGCTCCGGGTCGAGAGCCTCGAGAAGTGCAGAAGACGGATCGCCCTTGAAATCGGAAGAAAGCTTGTCTATCTCGTCCAGCACGATTACCGGGTTAGAAGTGCCTGCCTTCTTTATGCCGTTCAGGATACGTCCAGGCAGCGCACCGACATAAGTCTTTCTGTGACCTCTGATTTCGGCCTCGTCGTGCATACCGCCCAGCGCGATTCGCACATATTTTCGGTCAAGCGCTTTGGCCACCGACTTACCCAAGCTGGTCTTACCGACTCCCGGAGGGCCGTACAGGCAGAGGATAGGGGATTTCATATTTCCCTTAAGCTTGAGCACTGCCAAGTATTCTATGATTCTCTCCTTTACCGTATCCAGACCATAGTGGTCGCTATCCAAAACCTTCTGTGCGTGCTTCAGGTCCAGATTGTCCTTACTCATATCGTTCCACGGAAGGTCCAGCATAAACTCCAAATAGTTATACTGCACTGAATAATCCGGGGAATTAGGATTGTATTTCTCCAGTTTCGCGAGCTCCTTGTCGAAAGTCTTCGCTATCTCCTTAGGCCAATTCTTCTTCGCAGCCCTTTCCCTAAGGTCGTTGGCATCGTCGGTGCCGTCGATGCCCAGCTCTTCCTGGATGGTGCGCAATTGGCTGTTAAGGTAGTATTCCCTCTGCTGCTGGTCCATTTCCTGTTTCACCTTCAGGTTAATCTCCTGCTTGATGTTGAGAAGCTGTAATTGGCTATCCAGAAGCATAAGGAGCTGCATACCCCTCTCACGTACGTCGTCGTACTGGAGCAGATCTATCCTGCCCTCGAAATTCTCGGTTTCTACCGAGGTGGCTATGAAGTTTACCAGGAACGGGAGGTCGTCGATGCTGCGAAGTGCTCCGATAATCTCCTTGCTTCCCATAGATGAAGCTCCGATAATCTGCGATGCGGCGTCCTTAAGGGAGGAAATGAGTCCTTTGACATCCGAGGAGTTCTCGTTTGTCATAATGTCATTAAGGTAATGGATGCGAGCCTTGATATATGGATCGAAATCCACTACGCCGTCGAGGTAGAACCTCTTTACGCCCTGAAGAATGGCGGTATAGTTACCGTCAGGCATCTGTATGGTCTTGAGGATTTTAGCAAGTGTACCGAATTTGTACAAATCTTCTTCGCCAGGTTCTTCGACGTTTACGTCAAGCTGCGGGACCGTTCCTATGAGCAGTCCGTGCGTCTCGGCTTCCTTTATCAATTTGATGGACTTAGGTCTTCCTACGGTCAGCGGAAATATGGCGTGCGGGAAGATGACGGCTCCTCTAAGTGCCAATACGGGAACGACTTCCGGAAGATCCTTCTCTTCTATATTAAGTGGAATGTCCCCTTGGATGACAGGGATTACACTAATCTCTGCCGGTGTTTCTCTTGAAAATAGTTCTTTATCTTTTATCATAATACAAGCGCCAAAGTTAAGTAAAATTCAAAAAATAACCTGCATCATTTTAAGCTATCTTAATCAAAAGCAACTTATTTTTTTCATTTTGCTAATATGTTTTTGTCAAAATGTCAGTACAATTTGAGCGTAAAGTATTGGTCAATCTTCGTGCCACTGACTCAGCATCATGGGGAAACCTGTGTTAAACTCACTATTTTCTTTGGGTAGTTGCCCCTATGTACAGTTTTTAGCGACCTCGCGTTGGACTCGGTACTGGGAATCGGCCTTCTATGCACTTCCAGCGACACCCAATGGGTCATTTTGCTATCTTGGGTGCCGAAGACGCACTTATGTCTGACCAATTATCGCTTTGTCCGAATTTAACGACTTCGCAACAAGGCACTTTATTGTCGCTCGCAGCAAAAGACACCCCTCGGACGGGCCCTTCTTTCTGGCGAAATGGTTCCCTCCATCGTAGCCGAAGATGGCATTGCCCTCAGGGTGTATTGCCGGCTCGCTGGAGGTCAGCGTCATTATTTTGCAACCCGAAAAACACCTTTGAACAGCAGCCGCGTTCTACAGTGTTCTGGTAAGGGTGCGACCTGAAGGTGTACGAAAGTACAGTACACCTTCGGCCAACACACCCTCTGGAAGTGTCTCTACTGCACCCTAAATCAAAAGGTGTTTTTCGACTTCGTGGCAGGCTTTTGTCGCTCGCGGAGCTCCGCCAATTCACTTTGGCAGGGCGGATGGCGTAGAGCGCACTCGGTGAAGGACTGCTTGCCAAAGTGAGATTTTTTTAGCTCCACCTTGGCAGGGAGGTATCGATATACGCGTTCTGTGGCACATTGGCTGCCAAAGTGAATTTGAAGAGTGTTTTCGCAGAATGACCAGAATTAGTTTCATGATTTACAGACACACAGGTTTTTTCCCCCCCCCCGTGCCACTGACTCAGTATTGTTCCGCCTTTCGCGCAGAATTATACATAAGAAGATTGCGAAGGCGGCTCGAAAATGCTCACGGAAATGCTCCCAAATTCTTTTATTTGTGAGTCAAATGTTTTGAAATAAATAAAAAAGTGTTATTTTTGCGTAATTAAAAAATTAAACAAACTTATGACTAAAGCAGAAATTGTAAACAGCATCTCAAAGTCTACTGGCATTGAGAAAGCGACTACCCTCGCAGTGGTAGAGGCATTTATGGACACAGTTAAGGATTCCCTCGCTAAGAAGGATCCGGTGTATCTTCGTGGATTCGGTAGCTTTATTATCAAGCACCGTGCGCAGAAAGCAGCTCGTAACATTACAGCTAAGACTACTGTAATCGTTCCGGCTCACGATATCCCTGCTTTCAAACCTTGCGACGAATTTGAGAAACTTGTTCAGGGTAAATAATTTTTAAACATTTTTATATTATGCCAAACGGAAAGAAGCATAAGCGCCATAAGATGGCCACTCACAAACGTAAAAAACGTTTGCGCAAAAACAGACACAAGAAAAAGTAAGTCGCATAGAGGTCCTCGGTAGTCCGACGGGCCTTTTTGTTTTGTTTATGTCTACAGAAATTGAAAAGCAGGAAAAAGATTTAGTGGTGTCCGTAGGACCTACTGAAGTTAAGCTCGCCCTTATGGAAAACCATAGGCTTATCGAGTTTAGCAAGGAGTCAAGTCAGGGACACAGCTATTCGGTGGGGGATGTCTTCTTAGGAAGAGTGAAGAAGGTTATGCCTGCACTGAATGCTGCTTTTGTAGATATCGGAGATTCGAAAGAGGCATTTATCCATTATCTGGATTTGGGCTTGTATTTCCACGCGTTCGACACGTTCGTGAAGAAGAGTAACCCGAACACGGACTTGAAAGCCCTTTATTCGTCCATCCCGATTGGCCCGGCTCTCGAAAAGGAAGGCCACATCGAGAAGGAATTGCAAGTAGGTCAGATGATTATATGCCAAATCGTCAAAGAACCGATTTCTACCAAAGGGTCACGCTTGACGGCTGAGATTTCATTAGCAGGACGTAACATTGTACTGCTCCCTTTCGCGCAGAAAGTGAGCGTTTCTTCTAAAATTTCTTCGAAAGAAGAGAGAAAAAGGCTTGAAACATTGGTCAGAAACATTTTGCCTCGTAATTATGGTGCCATAATTCGTACCGCGTCCGAGGGAAAGAATGCAGCTGTTCTGGTAGCTGAGGCCAAGTCTTTGATAGAAAAGTGGGAGGAATCGTGGAAGCAAATTGCCCGTTCGAAGGGAATCGAGCTACTGTTTACCGAATATTCCAAGACCACTACTATGCTTCGGGACCTTCTCAACGACACGTTTACTAATGTATATGTAGACGACGAGAAGACCTTCGAAGACACTAGGAAGTATATTTCCCTCATTTCTCCGGAGCAGGAAAAGATAGTGAAGCTCTATGAGGGGAAGGAGCCTATTTTCGATCATTTCGAAGTTACTCGCCAGATTAAGAGTTCATTCGGAAAGGTAGTTCCTATGAGGCAGGGTGCGTACCTGGTCATAGAGACCACGGAGGCGATGAACGTCATAGACGTCAATAGCGGTACCCGTGCGAAGACTACCGATTACGAACAGAACGTTTTCGATGTGAATAAGATAGCGGCCGAGGAAATAGCCCGGCAGCTACGCCTCCGAGATATGGGAGGTATCGTCATAGTCGATTTCATCGACATGGAATCACAGGAGCATCGAAACGAGCTGCATAAGTATATGATGGAACTCATGGCATCGGACAGAGCGAAGCATAATGTCTTGCCGTTGACCAAATTCGGGTTGATGCAGATAACCAGACAGAGGATTCGTCCTGTTACAGAGATCAACACACTGGAGCAATGTCCTTTGTGCCACGGCACGGGAAAGATAGCTTCCTCTGTGGTAATAGATGAACAGATAGAAAGAAAACTCTCGTATTATGTCTCTGAGAAGGGATGTCGGGAGCTCACGCTGAAGCTAAGCCCTATCCTGGGTGCGTATCTGACGCGCGGAACGTGGGGGAGTTCCTATCTTTCTAAATGGAAAAAGAAGTACAAGTGTAAGATAAAGCCGGAGGAAGTGACCGACTTTACTGTCTTGCAATATGAATTTTACGATTCGAACGGAGAGGTCCTAGATTAGGACCTCTTGTTTTTTCAATCGTGGGAAGTCCTGGGTCAGGGGCGAACTCGAAAAACACCTTTGAAGTCAGGATGCCGTAGAGACGCTTCTAGATGGTCCGGTAGCTAAAGGTGTACAGAAGTTTCGTACACCTTCAGGTTACACCCTTAGTAGAACGCTGTAGAGTGCCTCTGGCGTTCAAAGGTGTTTTTCGGGTTGCGAAGAGGCAGTTTTCGGTCTCTAAAGTTCAAGCGCTGCGCCGAGCTTGATGGGGCGGCTCACTTGCGCTTAAACTTTTGCGATTAGCAGTTTCATCCGGCCAAATCGCCCTTTCACCGGACGGGAAGACAATTTCAACGTTTTCCTCCGGCCAAACAGGCTTTTCGCCGGACGGGAAGTCATTCAGTGAGTTTCCCCATGATCCCCTTTTACGTGGAAGTCTTGCAGGAACCATTCAATATTGCTCCATTCCGTGTCCACGTCGATGCTGTATTCGAATTCTCGTATTTGTTTGCCTTCTGAGATGACACCATCTAAGAAATCAATGGCAGTTTGAGCGTCGTGGAGCATCCATATCACATTGCAGGTTCCTTTTTGCGTAACCCTTGCGACAAACAGAGCATTAGGATGCCCAGCATCAACCTTAAGTGCTTTGTCGAAAGACTCCGTGAATTCTTGCATAATGGAGAACTCGTCACCAGACGGCCAAAGTGTCTCGTCGATATCGTTGTAATAAAATGTGACAGAACAAAAGTAGGCGAATACTCGCTTTAATGCGGTGTCGTCTTTATGATGCCTTAACGAGTCGTTAATTAACATAAGAGATTTTGTGCCTTCGTATTTCGTGGTATCGAGAAGAATAAAACTTTCTTTCGGGATGTCGATGTATACCGTCTTTTTCTTAGGCTTATGAGCGAACAAAATGTCTTTTAATCCCATATCTACATTGTTTTAGTGTACCCCCTAGGCGAATCGAACGCCTATCACAGGAACCGGAATCCTGAATTTTATCCATTAAACTAAGGGGGCAAGTCCTTAAAATTCACGGAGAGCTTGCATCACTGCGAGCTCCCCGCTACTTAACCTAAACTTAAACTATGAAAAACTTCAATGCAAATATAACTATTTTTTCTTAAAAATCATAAATCCATAAAAAAATCCGAAAAAATTTCATATAATTGCACTAAGCCGTAATGTTGCGGTGACACTTAAACTTTATTACTATGTGTATTCAGTTGAAAAAAGCCTTTCTGGGCTTCTCTGAAGCGGTTATGCTTCTTTGCGTGACAGGATGTGACGCAGTTTTGAATTCTACGGGATCTGACGGTGAACTATTGATTAACTTCCATCAGAATGCCGTGCTTCCTAAAGTCCCACTTGTGAGTCTGCTCCCTGAAGAGGAACGGAGGGCGTCCACTTATGCCGAAAGCCAGGTGGAAGTGCAGCTCGACACTAACGATTTCATCCTCTCCGTAGTGGGCTCCGGCGGAGCATCGTTGTACTACGGTTCGTTCGGGGCGGCACCTACTAAAATCATCACCTCGCCCGGGACCTACACCATCTCGGCCAAGTCTTGCGAGTTCTACACCCCTCTCTACTCTTCGCCGCAGTTCGGTGACACGAAAACCGCAGTGGTAACTGCCGGAAAGGAATGTCGAGTGCTTCTGGACTGTGAACAGATGAACTGTGGAATTCGTTTGAAAATCGATCCGCAATTCCTGACAGATTTCCCTAACGGAGTGCTTTTCCTGAAATCTTCCGAAGGAAAGCTGATGTATGCCTATTCCGAAAAGCGGATAGCTTACTTTCGACCGGGAAACATTTCGCTGGTCTTAAGCGATTCCGGTAAGGAAAGGACATTGGCCACATATAAGGTGGAAGCGAAGGAAATTCTCACCATCAAGCTGGAAATTTCGGGCACGTCCGCACCTTCCGTTACTTCAGGGATACATATCCAGCTCGACACCGCCAGAGTATGGCGCGATGACAGAATCGTCATCGACGCAGGAGGGGGCGTGTCCGGAGGAGGCTCAAATAATGGTGATGAGAAGGATAACGCGCTTAATATCAGTCAAGCGAAGGATATGATAGGCGCTACCGACGTGTGGGTTTGCGGCTTTATCGTGGGAGGAGACCTTTCATCTTCGAAATGCAGTTTCGACATTCCGTTTTCGTCGAAGACGAATTTGGTGCTGGCTTCCAAGAGCTCTTGTCGGGACAAGGAGGCGTGCCTTTCCGTCCAATTGAACTCCGGACGCATACGCGACGCCTTGAATCTGGTGGAGAATCCAGGGCTTCTCGGTAGAAAGGTCTACCTTAAGGGCGATATCGTGGAAAGCTATTACGGAATACCGGGCATCCAGTCGATAAGCGAATATTCTTTTTAGTAATCCTTGAAAAACTACTTAATTCAGAAAAAGTCATTATCTTAGTAGGCTGGTCTATCGTGACCGGCCTACTAAGATATGAGTTTGAAAAAATGGTTTGATAATGCACGTAGCGTCTCGCTTGTCCAAAGCGTGATGCCTTCCGTGCTTGCGGTGGTATTGGCCATCGGAAAGGAAGGATTCCACTGGTGGGATGCGGTTCTGGCCGTGGTAGGGGTGGCCTGCGCTCACTTGGCGATGAATCTTACAGACGATTATTTTGATTATAAGGTGGATATGCTTGGAGATAGGGATAAGGTCACTCGGCAGGGCTTTCGCGCGATGCTGGTCAAATACCCCTATCTTACGGATGGTTCGCAGACGCTGAAAAGTACTGCCGTGGCTATCGCGTCCTTCATTATAGCAGCAATGTGCTGCGGTGGCGTCATTCTGCTCGACAGGTGGGGAACTCCGGTTTTTGCGCCTGATGGATTGTGGTGGATAGGGGCGATAGTGGGTTGCTGTGCTTTCCTGGGCGTGTTCTACTCGGCACCTCCGTTCAAATTGGCCTATAGGGGACTTGGCGAACCGGTGATAGGCATTATCTTCGGGCCGCTGTTGATGATGGGCGTTTACTATGCTTCGTGCGCGCAGATGAGTCCGGAAGTGGTACTTACGAGCGTACCGGTGGGGCTTTTGGTGATGAATATCCTGTTTACGCACAGTTTCGTGGAGATGGCAGGCGATGCGCAGAGCAACAAGATGACTCTTGCGAGGCTGATCGGCAGCACGAAGGGTAATCTGACGGCGAGCGCCATTATAAACTTCCTGCCTTTCGTGATGATAGTGCTCGGAGTGTGTCTGGGCGATTTGTCCGCGTGGTATCTGTGCACGCTGCTGGTGCTCCCGAGGGGGATTTGGCTTTTCCGTTCTCTGGTGCAGTACAGTAAGGGTGCGATGATGGAAATCGAGAGGCCGCCTTTCTGGCTGGGTCCGATGCCGAATTGGGATAAATATCGTAGTGCGAAGATAGACTGGTTTATGGGACGCTGGCTATGTGCGCGGAACCTTTTGAGCGGATTCTGCTGCATCATAATGATAGTCACTATTTTACTGCGGGTAATTTGAGAGCGGGATAGGGGAGTCGAACCCCCCTCCTCAGCTTGGGAAGCTGATGCACTACCGATGTGCTAATCCCGCAGAGAGAACGCAAAGATATAAAAAAAGAAAGAATAAAAGAAGACGATGAAGAAGTTTTTGAGCAAGTATGGAGCTTATGTGATTGCTGCACTGGTGTTTGTGCTTATAACGCTGGTGTATTGCGCGCCGGCCTTTCAGGGGAAGGTCCTGAGCCAGAGCGACACTATGCAGTGGAAGGGTATGGCGCACACCTTGAAGGAGTATAACGAGACTGCGGATGTGCCGGCCAACTGGACCAATTCGATGTTTTCCGGTATGCCTTCGTATCAGATTACGGTAAAGAATCCGGGTAATCCGGTTACGGCTGTCATCTGGTATGTGGATCAGTTCTTCAGAAAGCTCGCCACTCTCTTTTTCGACTCCATCTTCGGGCTTCTCCTCGGCTATTTTATAGGCTTTTTCATAATGCTGAGGAGTTTCGGAGTGAACAAATGGCTTAGCATAGTGGGCTCCATCGCCGTGTCCATGTCTTCGTACTTTTTCCTTATAATTCCTGCAGGACACGAGGGAAAGGCATTGACATTAGGGATGATGGCTCCCGTGATAGGAGGATTTTTCCTGATATTCCGAAGAAAATACGCGCTGGGCGCAGCCTTGGTAATGCTCTATAGCTCCATAGGAATGATGAAGCATCCTCAGATGTCCTATTATCTTCTTATGATGATGGCACTTTTCGGAGTGGCGGAGATATACATTCACGTCAAGGAGAAGAGAGTTAAGGAATTGGCCATAGCGCTGGCGGTGTTCGTCGGAGCAGTGGGCGTAGGAGTAGGAACCGGCTACAGCACCCTGAAGGCGAATTCCGAATACCTTAAGGAGACCATCCGCGGAGGACATTCCGAACTGCAGGCCGGCGGAGAAAGGCAGAAGGGACTTGACATAGACTACGCTACGGCTTGGAGCTACGGTGTGGGCGAGACTATGACCCTGATGATTCCTAACTTCAAGGGAGGCGCCAGCACCACGAACGTGGGCGAAAACTCGGTTATATACGATGAAATCATAAGCCAAGGCTATCCACGCTCGACTGCTCGGGGATTTGCCGAAGGGTGCCCGACGTATTGGGGCGAACAGCCGTTTACGGCAGGCCCCGTCTATGTGGGCGCCATAGTGTGCTTCCTCTTCCTGCTGGGATGTATGGTCGTGAAAGGCCCGTACAAATGGGCGCTTCTGGCCTCGACCGTATTCTCCGTCCTGCTCAGCTGGGGACATAATTTTATGGGACTTACGGAGCTGTTCTTCAACTACTTCCCATTCTATAACAAGTTCCGAACAGTATCCTCCATACTCGTGGTGGCCCAGATAGCCATGCCTCTTCTCGGCTTCCTCGCACTAAACGAAATCATTAAGGGAAACATAGAAAAGACGGCTCTGAAACGTTACATAGGCATAAGCGCCGGGGTGACCGGAGGACTTTGTCTTGTTTTTGCGCTATTCGGCTCGGTACTTTTCGACTTTACCTCGTCTAACGACGCTCGAATGTTAGCCGGTATGCCTGCTTGGTTTATCCAGGCACTTCACGACCAGAGGGCTTCCATGTTAAGGACCGATGCCTTTCGCTCGTTCGTATTCATCGCACTGTCGGCAGGCGTACTTTACGTGTATTCTCTGGGGAAGATGCGTCTTCCGGCATTCATAGGGGTGCTGGGCGTGCTGGTATTGGCCGATATGTGGCCTGTGGACAAGCGCTATTTCGGCGCGGACAACTGGGTGAGCCAGAAAGATAACGATGCCTATTTCGCCATGCAGCCTTATGAGAAGCAGATTCTTCAGGACAAATCCTATTACAGGGTTATGAACTTGACTACCAACACCTTCAACGAGAGCCGCACTTCGTATTACCTGAATTCCATAGGAGGCTATCACGCTGCCAAGCTGCGCCGCTATCAGGACATCATCGACGCGCACCTCACGAAGGGAAATATGAATGTGGCCAATATGCTTAATGCCAAGTATTTCATAGTGGAAGGGGATAACGGAAGCCCGGAGGTGATGGTAAATCCGGACGCTATGGGAAATGCTTGGTTCGTAGACGAAGTGAGATGCGTGGACACTCCGCGCGAGGAAAGCGACGCGCTTAATGCGATGGACTTCTCGAAACAGGCCGTTACCGACAGGAAATTCTCCTCTATGGTGCTGGAACCTAACACTTTCAGCGGCGAGATAGCCCTTCTCTCCTATGCTCCGGATCGTCTGGTTTACAGTTCGAGCTGCGAAGGCGAAAAGACAGCGGTATTCTCGGACATTTACTATCCTTATGGATGGAAGGCCTACATAGACGGCGCTCCGGTGGAGCATTTCAGGGTAAATTACGTGCTGCGCGCGCTTAATGTCCCTGCCGGCGAGCACGAGATAATGTTCGAGTTCCGTCCCGACAGCATCTATAAAGGCTTTAAAGTCAATGCGCTTTTCCGCTACATTATGTATACTCTGATTATTTCCCTGATAGTAGCGAGCGTGTTACGTGAACTCGGAAAAGGACCAAAGTGGCTGCGGGACTGGGGCGCATAGTCAGAATATAATAAAGGAATAGAACTATGGTAGCTATCCATTTGACTGCCTCCGAAAGCAGTCTTTTAGGGTAGCTGCCTTCGTTTTTACACCTGACCCTTTCACTTTTGCCCACTCCGTCCGCGAACTTCCTGACATAATCGACGGTAGTCCTGCTCTGCGGAATCATATGCCTCACGCACACGTCCGGAAGGTAAACTATGCCGTATCCGGCGGCCTTCACCCTGTTGAACAGGTCTTTCTCTTCGCCACCCATCAGGTTTCCGCCGTTTCGGCCAAGCTCGGGGTTGAATTCACCCACTGCATCAAGCACGCTGCGGCGAAAGCCCATATTGGCCCCGATAGGGAATTTCCTGCCCTCGAAATAGCACACTCGCTGCCCCATGTCCAGTCCGGACACCCAGCCCAACGACCATCTGCACAGCCATTTAGGCGCCTCGCCGCTTTCGAAGGTCGGGATTATTCTGCCCCCGAACGCCCCTGCCTGCGGATGAGCCTTCATATTCTCGGCCAATCTTTCCACGTACCCTTCTTCGGGGATGGCGTCGTCGTCCAGAAAGACGAGCAAATCGCCCTCCGCCGCTCTGATTCCGCAGTTCCTTGCCCACGAAAGCCCCTGCTTTTTCTCACTAAGGATGCGCAGCGGAAACTCGGGGTGCGAGCTCTGAAAGTCCTTGATGACCAGAGGCGTGGAGTCGGTAGAGTTATTGTCTACGACTATGGTCTCGAAATCGGTGTAGCTTTCCCTCGAGAGCGCTTCCAGAACCTTTCCTATATAGGCCTCGCGATTATATGTGCAGATAATTATCGAAATCATAATGTGTAGGGTCGTCGCCCCAGAATTTGCTGATGAGGTGTTTGCGAAGGGTTTCGTCGAGCGGTTTCACTCCGCTTTCGATTATCGAGAGCAACTGCTCCATCGTATAGGCCTTCTGGCCTATTACATTCTCGTCGAAAGGATAGAAAAAGTCCCTTTCGCTTTCATAGGCGGAGTAGTCGAAAAGATAGAGGACGGAAGATTTTCCGTCCATTAGAATGTAGTCGTAAAGTACGGAAGAATAGTCTGTTATAAGAGTGTCCGTGTATGGAAGGACAGGATAGATGTCCGCGCTCGGATGCAGATAGAACACGTTTCCGTCGCGATAGGCTCCCGTGTCTTTGTTATTAAAGTGATCCTTTACCACAAGCGCCTCGTTCTTAGCCGAAAGCACTGCGTTAAGACGCTCCGTGTCGATGGCTCCCATAGCTGACGCGCCACTGTCTCTCCAAGTAGGCATATACACGTAGACGTGCTCGAACTCCTCGAGCGAATGGATGAGCTCCTTAATGGAAGAAGGCTCGTAAGTGTCTATGAACGCTGACCTTTCGCTTTCGCTCGCGGTGAGAATGAGATTACGCGGATAGGCCTGCTCTATGCAGCGCGACTTAGGGATTCTAAATGCAGGACTGAACATGGCAGTCTGGAAAGGCGATGCGGTGAGCATCAAGTCCGGCCTTCTGAACACCTCCGGATGGTAAAACCTCTCCTTAAGCGTCTTTTTGTAATATCTGTCCGCGAGAGGTCCCGAAGTAATGTTGAATTCGCAGTATTTAAGCCCCACTCCGTGCCAGAGATTGAAAATCTTAGCTCCTCCGCTAAGGCAGAAAAGAATGTCCGAAGAATAAGCCCCCACGAGCCACCACTTAGAGGTAAGCGCACGACAAATGCCCTTCGCACTAAGCAGGTGCTCTGCCGGAAGTCCCACCTTGCGAATCTGCTCAACTGTCTCTCTGTCAGCGCTTATCCAGCACACATCAAGCCCCCTTCGCGCATATTCTATGAATAGGTATTTGGGATTTCCATCGAACCGGTTACGCGGACAGCCGAAGGCGAGCCTACCTTTCTTTCTAGGAATCAGAAACGAAAAAGGATAGACGAGATAACAAAGCAGATATTTGAAAAACTTCGCCATAGTCTAGAATATGATTTCGTGCGCCGATTTGTCCTCGGGCTCCTTAGTGTAATCGCCGTAAATGCGCCTTAGATAGCTGTCAGGGTCGGCCGGAGCCGGGAATTGCTTGCCTTCAAACGAGATAGTGCCCAGCGGGAAGATGTCCTCGACCCTTCGCACGCTGTAGAACGGCACGCCGAAGTCGTGCAGCAGATTCTTCCTGTAGAACAGCTTACCTATAATAATGGCCAATTCCTTCGCCACCCACATCACGGGAAACAGCATATAAGCCGCAATTCTCTTCAGTGCCCCGTCTCGAATGCTGCCGTTTATCCTTCGAACGCACCTGCCGTACAGCGGGTCGATGGCCTTCTTCAGGCGCAGACTGCCCGGTCGAAGCACGAAAGTGTCTATCCAGAGCTTTTCCTCGCGGGGAGCCCCGGTGAGCGGGTCGTGGCGTAGGACGGATTGGCCCGTATCCACGAAACGAGGGGAGAGCCGGGTCTGGCCGCGCTTGCTGCAATCGAAGGCGAAAGGAGAGCTGAGATGGGCCGAGAGAAGCTTGCGGATTTTCCTGTAGTCACTGGCCAATACGCACACGTCCAGGTCGTCGTCCCACGGGATGAAGCCCCCGTGCCGCACGGCCCCCAAGAGTGTGCCCGAATCTATCCACCAAGTGATGCCAAGTCGGGTACAGACGGAGTCGAACTCCACGAGAAGATCCAGAAGCCGTAGCTGATGTTCCCTAAGCGCGCTCATCTTTTTTCTCTTTATTTTTTATCAAATATAGGCAAATTAGCACACAAATCACGCTGATTAGGACGCTAATTGCCAATCTCACGATGCTCGAAGGCATCAGTGCGCTTATGGCATATAGAGCCGCGGAGGTGACTATGGTAAGAGCCACGAGCGGCACGATGACCTTTTTAAGATAGGATAGGATGCTAATGCCCAGGTACTTGCGCGACAATGCCACGCGGATTATCTGGGAAAAAAGCGCCGCTCCGAGAATGAGGTAAAAGACCATCTCCGGACTTACGCTCTTGATTTTAAGCATGATGTAAGCCGCTACTACCACCGCTATCTGGCAACCTCCCACGAGAACGTTAAGCCACTTGACCTTACCTGTGGCCTGAATGCCGTAATAGAGAGGAAGATAGAGCGAATCCACGAGAGCCGTCAAAAGCATGATTCGGGCGAAGGCGATGCTATGCTCGGGCACTTCCACTAGCCAGAGATTCATCACTATGGACATCTCCGAGATAAGCGGGGCGGATATGGCGAAAAGAAGCAGGTAAGAAAGGGTGGAGCACTTGAATATGAGCTCGTTGCAGTCTTTCTTCTGGCCTGCCGAATAGGACTTGACTATCTGAGGGTTGAATGCCAATGCGTAGTTCTGGACGAACTGGTATACATTAATGTAGACTTGGTTCGCCACGCCCCTCGCGGCATTGACTACCGGACCGTAGAACATATTAAGCAGTATGTTCACTCCCTGGTTTTGGAGGACCGATGCGAACGAGCCTATGAGCCCCCAGCCGTTGAATTCTATAATCTCTTTGCAAAGTGCCTTTTCGGGGCGGGAGTCGAAGTGACATTCGCTGTAGAAGCGCTTGCAGTAAAGCACATAGAAGAGATTGGTGCAGAGCGATACTAGCATAATCAGGAAGGCGTAGAAGACGAGCTTGTCGACGGGAGCCTTATCCAGGAAGAAGACTATGAGGAGCTTGAGCGAAGCCTCTATTATGGAGGCGTAGGCGTAGACTTTCATCTTCTCGCGAGCGGTTATGGCCGATTTGTAGGGGATGGCCAGCAGGCCGGAGACGAAGGTGACGATGCTGAATTGGTAGACCCAGCGGGCGGCGCCCATACGCTCGACGGGAATCACGAGCTTCGCATTCAAAAGCCACAGGCCAAGTGTCTCGCAGATTACTAGGACGGCGAGGCAGAAGATGGCGTAGATGAGAAGATTGGCCTTGAAAACCTCGTGAAGCAGGGGCTGGTCCTCCTTTCCGAGGGCCATCGAGTAGTAGCGGTTACAGGAGGCGTTCATGGCACCGCTCATAAACGAGAGCGCGACCACTATGCCGCCTATGACGTTATATAGACCGAAATCCACTGCACCCAAGCTGCTTAGCACTACGCGCGATGCTACTAGCCCGATGAGCATTATCAGAGCCATTCGCAGATAGAGAAGCAGCGTGTTCTTCGCGATCCTTTTGTGGTTTACCATTTGCATAGGGTACAAAGTTATTGTTTTTTGGTGAAGTTCCCAATTATGATTATATTTGAAAGATTTTAATACATTAGAAAAAGTATGGCTTTAGCAAATCTTATAAAATCTGTTTTCGGCTCGAAGGCCGAGCGAGATTATAAGGCGGTCAAACCTATATTGGATAAGGTGTTGGCCTCTTATGAAACTATCGATAAACTTTCAGACGACGAATTGCGTGCTCATTCTGCCCGCTTGAGGCAGCATATGATAGATGTGGAGGCTCCTTTCGAGAACCGCATAGCCGAGATCAAGGCCAAGCTCGACGAGGACTTGCCGATTTCGGAGAAGGTCAAATTGGCCGAGGAAAGCGACAAACTAGTTAAGGATGAGGACGATGCCATCGAGAAGGCATTGGACGAGATTCTGCCGGAGGCTTTCGCCATCGTGAAGAGCACAGCACGCCGATTTACTGAAAATGAGACCATTACCGTTACGGCTAACGATTTCGACCGTGAGCTGAGTCTGGATAAGGACTTCGTTCATATCGAAGGCGACAAGGCTATCTATCAGAACCATTGGATGGCAGGTGGTAACGACGTGAAATGGTCTATGGTCCACTACGACGTGCAGATCGTCGGAGGTATAGCCTTGCATCAAGGTAAGATCGCGGAGATGGCTACCGGTGAGGGTAAGACCTTGGTAGCGACGCTGCCGGTGTTCTTGAACGCATTGGCCGGAAAGGGCGTCCATATGGTCACTGTGAACGACTATCTGTCGAAGCGTGACTCCGAGTGGATGGGCCCTATCTATATGTTCCACGGACTTAGCGTGGACTGTATCGACAAGCACCAGCCTAACTCTAAAGAGAGAAAGAAGGCTTATGACTGCGACATTACCTTCGGTACTAATAACGAATTCGGTTTCGACTACCTGCGTGACAATATGGCGACCAGCGAGGCAGACCTCGTGCAGAGAAAGCATCACTATGCCATAGTCGACGAGGTGGACTCCGTGCTCATCGACGACGCGCGTACGCCTCTTATCATATCCGGTCCGGTGGCTCGCGCCCAAGACGACGAGCAGTATATGGAGTTCCGTCCTTTCGTGGAGAAACTCTACCAGGCGCAGAGAGCCCTGGTGAACCAGACCTTGAACGAGGCTAAGAAGAAGATGGCCGAGGGAGACGAGGCTGAGGGTGGAAAGCTGCTTTATCGCGCATACAAGGGACTTCCTAAGTATCAGCCGCTCATCAAATATCTGAGTGAGCCGGGCGTGAAGGTGGTGATGCAGAAGACGGAGAACTACTATATCCAGGATAACGAGAAGGAGATGCCTGTCATCACAGACCCTCTTTACTTCGTGATCAGTGAGATACAGCATTCCATAAACCTCACCGACAAAGGTCAGGAACTCCTCGCGCAGAGTGTGGGTAACGAAGATTTCTTCATCCTTCCGGACGTGGGAAGCAAGACTGCCGAGATAGAGCATTCGGACCTTTCCCCTGCGGAAAAACAGGCTAAGAAAGACGCCCTTATGGAGGACTTCTCCCTTAAGAGCGAGCGCGTGCACACCGTGAACCAGCTCCTGAAGGCATACGCCATGTTCGAGAAGGACGTGGACTATGTCGTTATGACGGAGGCTAACGGTGCTAAGAAAGTGAAGATCGTCGACGAGAGTACCGGCCGTATTATGGAAGGCAGACGCTGGAGCGACGGACTTCACCAGGCTGTGGAAGCTAAGGAAAACGTGAAGGTCGAGGCAGCTACCCAGACCTTCGCCACCATTACCCTTCAGAACTACTTCCGTATGTATCACAAGCTGGCCGGTATGACCGGTACTGCCGAGACCGAGGCGGGTGAGTTCTGGAGCATATACAAGCTCGACGTGATGGTCATCCCGACTAATCGTCCGGTCCTTCGCGAAGACCTTCCGGACGTAGTCTACAAGACTAAGAAGGCCAAGTATGCCGCAGTGATCGACAAGATCGACGAGCTCTCGAAGGCCGGCAGACCGGTGCTCGTGGGTACGACCGACGTGGAGACTTCCGAGCTCCTGAGCCGTATGCTCAAGATGCGCGGCATCAAGCATAACGTATTGAATGCTAAGGAGCATGCGCGTGAGGCCGAGATCGTGGCACAGGCAGGTATGCGCTCCACTGTGACCATTGCCACGAATATGGCGGGTCGTGGTACGGATATCAAGCTTTCCGACGAGGTGAAGGCCGCGGGCGGATTGGCCATCATAGGTACCGAGAGACACGATTCGCGTCGTGTGGACAGGCAGCTTCGCGGTCGTGCAGGACGTCAGGGAGACCCGGGTTCTTCCATCTTCTATATCTCGCTTGAGGATAAGCTGATGCGTATCTTCGGTGCGGAGAAGATCGCTGCCGTGGTAGACAGGATGGGTATGCAGGAAAACGAGGCTCTCGAGGGCAAGATGCTTTCGAAGGCTATCGAGACCGCACAGAAAAAGGTAGAGGAGAACAACTTCGGCATTCGTAAGAACTTGATAGAGTACGACGACGTGATGAACTATCAGCGTGAGGCTGTGTATGCAAGGCGTCGTAATGCGATTAACGGTGACAAGATAGAAATCGACCTTCAGAACATGATGATAGACTCGGCTTCGCTTCTCGTGGATTCGTCGAGCGGAATGTCTTACGAGGACTTCAGCGAGATTCTTATGGCTCGTTTCTCGATAGATCCGGGATTCGACGAGGCGTTCTACAACAAGGCGAAGAAGGACGACATAGTGTCAGCCCTGTGTCACCATATGCAGGAGTGCTATCAGAGAAGAATGCAGGCGCTGGTAGAGAAATTGAGCCCTATCATCAAGCAAGTATATGAGAAACAGGGTAATATGTATAAGAACATAGCCATTCCGATTTCGGACGGAAGAAAGGTGATTACCCTTTCGGTAGACCTGGAGAAGGCCTATAAGTCGGAAGGTCGCGAAGTGGCTAAGACTCTGAGCAAGAACATTATCCTCTATCAGATAGACGAGCACTGGAAGGAGCACCTTCGTGAGATGGACGACCTTAAGCAGAGCGTTCAGAACGCAGTTCACGAGCAGAAGGACCCTAAGGTCGTGTACAAGCTCGAGAGCTATAACCTATTCGCACAGATGCTCGAATCGCTTAACCAGGACGTGCTTTCATTCCTTCTCAGGTCGTTTATCCCTATTAAGGAGAATCAGCCGAGCAGACCGGTTCAGGCATCGCCTGCGCAGTCTCGCCTCCAGGCTCATCGTAACGACTTGGTGACTAACGGAGAGCAGAAGGTCAAGGCTCCGGTGATAGCAGACAAGAAGATAGGCCGAAACGATCCGTGTCCGTGCGGAAGCGGCCTTAAATACAAGAATTGCCACGGAAAAGGATTGGTATAATATTTAAAACGATATATTATGAATATGGATCTTTCAAAAGTTAAGAAGGCTGTAGAGCCTGAGGTAAGTGTTAACGATATCAGTCGTATTTCAGCACGCACCATCATCAAGGGTGAGATTTCATCTGACAATGATATCAGAGTAGACGGTAAGGTAAACGGCAAGCTTTTCTCGAAGGGCAAGATCGTGGTAGGTCCTCAAGCTGTCATCGAGGGCGGCCTCGCTTGTACGAATGTAGATTTCCTCGGCACCATGAAGGGCGACATCTTCGTGAAGGAACTCCTCACCATTAAGACTAATGCAGTTATCGAAGGAAACATTAACGTAAACAAGCTTCAGGTGGAGATGGGAGCACAGATAAACGGTTCTTGCCATATGATTACATCGGAAGACTACGACAAGCAATTGACTAATTTCGTGACTACTCCGGTTCCTGAAAAGGTAGTGGCAGCTCCTGTTCACAAGAAATAGTCAGGCGGAGATATATTCTATATTGAATACTCGTGCCTTCGAGATTTGATATCTTATGTCATAGCAGTGATATAGCCGCTGATTTGCGGTTCCTGCGGTAAAGGTGCAGTATTCGGGATTGAATCCTAAGGCGTCCAGCTCTTTGAGTTGGGCGCTATTTATTTTGCTGTCCAGAAGCTTTTTCAAGATGTTATAGTTCTGCTCTATGGTGCGTATGGTGTTCTTACGCATTTTCAGGCGCATGGCCCTTATGGAGTTATTATAAGAGGTCTTGCATTCGTTACAGCAATACTTCTTGTCGCTACGCCCGTAGATGGGGGAATTGCAGTTAAGACAGTAGCAATCCGTCTGTGGTTTGATGAAATAGTCCATTTTAGTGCTTTTTCGCAATATAGGCCGTATTTGGTCACTCGGTACTTTTTTCTACGGTTTCTTTATTTAAAGTTTTTCTTTTGTCGTGAAAGAAACAGCAAGCGGACATAAAGAAACGGATGCGAACTTTAAGAAACGTATCAATTTTCAGTTTTTCGTCCCGGAGATTGTGTTTTCCGGAAAAAGTCTTGGAACTTTGCCATCGGAAGTTTTGTGGCGCGCAGCGAGACTTCCGCGAAAATTAATAACAAACTTAGTAAACTTCGAAAAATGGAAAATTTGAATCGAGTCGAACTACGAGGCGTCGTAGGAAATGTAAAAGTCCAGACTGTGTCGGACAATAGAGTGTATCGCTTTACCTTAGCCACATCTCGCGCGTATAAGGACAAGAACGGTACGGCGGTCATAGAGACGACCTGGCATCAGGTGGTGGCTTGGGAAAACGACAATATGCCTGATCTAAGCCAGATAGAAAAGGGTTCCAAACTCTATGTCAGCGGTCGCATCCGCAACCAAAAGTACTTGAACTCAGAAGATGTGGAAAAACAGGTGGTGGAAGTGGTCGCAAACCGTGTGGTTTTCGTGGAGTCACAGGAACCTCTCGCTTATGAAATGTAGTATTTAATTTATAGCTATGAAAACAAAAACATTTATTTGTGCCCTTCTGGGCATCGTGTCACTAGCGTCTTGTAACAAGACGATTTCCGAAGTCGAATATCCCGAAGGAGAGCTTTGCTCCCTGGTGGTGAATGCCAGCAGTGAGATCTCGGTGAAGACGACGGGAAGTAAGGAAACCATTACTGCTAATGAAAAACTTATCAAGACTCTGCAAGTCTTCGTGTTCAGGGGCGATTTCTTGGACGCATATCAGAAGGCTACCACATCATCGGTGTCCCTCACCTGTACGGCCGGCGAAAGACGCGTCTACGCCGTGGTGAATGCTCCCGATTTGTCTTCGATTTTGAGCAAATCGGCATTGGAGGCCTATCTGGTGGACCTTTCGGCCAATACCGCCTCTTCTCTGGTGATGATAGGCGTCGCGAATGCCACTCTTCCGGGAGAGGAAACCGTGAACATCGCGGTTAACAGGATGGTAGCCAGAGTCGTGGTCAACAAGATCTCTCGCGAATTCGAGTCGGCATCGCTGGGTGCGCTTAAGTTTGTCGTAAAGGGGATCTATCTAAGCGATGTGGCCGGAAACGGAAGCATCTCCGGAGCTGCAGCTCCTAGCAAATGGTATAACGCCTCTAATAAGAAGGATGACTGTCCGGCGCTTCTTTCCGACAAGCCCAATGCGGAAATCGCAGACAAAGGCGCTTATTCTACAGCTCATTATTTTTATTCTATGCCTAATAAGGTGGCTCAGAAGACTAAATTGGTAGTGGAAGCGCAGTTGGGCGACAAGACATTCTATTATCCAATAGAGCTTCCGGCGCTTGAGAGCAACAAGTCTTACGAGATAGCGAACATATTGGTGAAAAGGCCAGGTGCCGATACTCCGGATGCCCCTGTCACCAGCGACGCCATTACTTTCAGCGTCAGCGTAAACGACTGGATTACAGTGCCTATCGTAGAACAGATAATATAATTTATAGTTAAAGATGCGTGTCAAGTGTTACATAATGGCGGCATTGGTCGGATTGACTGCCACGCTCGGATGCAGCGTAAAGACAGATCGAAGCGAATGTCCCGGTCTTCTATATATGAGTGTTTATGGGGGAGACGAAGATATAATGTATGCCAATGTGATCGGGGACGACTATGAACACTTGATGCGTATCTCAAAGAGAGAAGGCGTGGGAGTTGCGGCCTTCGAATTGCCTAAGTATGAGGTTTTTAATGTGAGGTTTTCCAGTGGATCTCCTATGTCGTGGGATGGAACCATCGATATGGGAGAACAGATGCCGCAACTTTACGCCGTGAATCGGGAAATCATATGTGAATCAGATGTAACTGAACTTAAGGTTAAACTGGAAAAACAGTATTGTAGAATAAATGTCATGGTGGTGGGCCTGGATTGCAGGGTGAGGATAAGAGGCGACGTGATGGGCATCGATATGAATGACCTCACCCCGCTTCCGGGCCTGTTTTGTGTGGAACAATCACCTGTAATCGACATTCACAGTAAAAGTCAGCATTTCGTCTTCGACGTCCCGCGCCAGATAGACGATTCCCTAATGCTGGAGATGGTGGTCGAAAGTAGCGGACTGTCTCCGGTTTACACCTACGACCTTGGTAAAAGGCTGATGGAAAGCGGCGTGGACTGGAACAAGCCTTCGCTCGACGATGTCTATGTGAATATCGAATATATGGACAACAAATTCGTTTTTGAAATTCAAAACTGGGATAAGATAGAATTATGAAACGCTTCATTTGGGTATTGGCAGCAGCGGCCGTTCTCATATCATCTTGTATGAAGGAAGAGATCGATGCCGGAAAGGTCGAAGTGATAATAAGGGCCGAGGGTATGTCCTCCAAAAGTTCGCTCGATGTCGATGAGAATAAGATCGTCGACCTTAACGTCTATGCCTATTGCGGGGGAGTGCTCTATTTTGACGGCTACTCGCAGGGAGAAAGCGTAAAGCTTCTTCTGGACGGAAAACGAGAATATACCATCTACCTTCTGGCCAATTCCGGCAAGGTCGCTCCCACCTATAAGGAATCCGAAATGGACAGTATGAAGTGCGACTTCGTCTATAAGAGAGAGGGAGCCCTTCCTATGTGCCTAAGCGAAGGCAGGAAAATCCGGGTGGGAGGCACTGCGACTATGACTTACACTTTTTCTCTGACCAGACTCGTGTCGAAATATACGGTAAGTCTTAAGGATTTGCTCGAGGAATGCCGATTCGAAGCGAGGTCCGCGAGGATCTTGCAGGAGGCTTCCTGCGTGTACCCATTTGCTTATGGAAGCGCTGCCCATTCCGTAGTCGACGGGGACAGTGCGAGCGAAACGGACATTGCAGCCCTGAACCGAGGGGAATGCGTCGACTTCTACGTGCTTGAAAACTGCCAAGGCCTTCTTCTCGAAGGAAACGACGACCCGTGGAAGAAGGAGCCCTCTTCCATACCTGAGAAAGCGCATCTGTGCAGCTATTTGGAATTGGCCGGAAACTGGACTACAGGAGGGGCGGAAGCGGACCTTAACCTACGATTCTACCTGGGAGGCGACAATGTCGCCGATTTCAATGTGGTCAGAAACACTAATGTAAGAATAGAGCTATACTTGTCCGACAGCGGTACCTTGAAGTACACGTGGAAGTCGAGTCTGGATAATATGGACGATAGGCGCACACTGCGCTTCAAGAGCTATAATAACTATATCTATCAAGAAGATGGATGGACGGAGGTGCCGGTCGAGGTGTATCCTTCGAATATGACATTCAAAGCGCAGATGGAAGGCCGTGATATGGAGTGTAAGGTGTCTCAGGGAAAGGTCTATGTGAGAGGCCTTTACGATGGAGACGAGTACCGCGAGGGAAATCTGGCCCTGTCTTCCTGGGATGGCGCCCATAATGCATCGGCCTGCGTAAGACTTCGCTATAGGCCGCAGCCGTTCACCTCCTATGAAGCCAGAATGCCGCAGTGCATAGGGGAGTATGGATATATAACTTTCGATAAGGTCGAACATCCCGTGATTATCTCTACGTCCGGTCCTGTCTGGAACATAGACGACGGAAGCATCACTGAGCCTTGCGAATACGAGGATCCGCAGTCGGGAGATCGCCTTTACTATTTCCCTTCTTCGCGAACTCTCCATATCTATCGCTCTAAGGTGTCCGGAACGGCCACGATAAGCATTCGCAGCTTTAAGAGCAGCAAGTCCTTCAGTCTGGGGAGTGCCTATTATCCTGAGCTCCGGCTTAACGACGGGTTCGTGTCGGAAGCGGGATGTCATAACGTGCTGGAAAACGGTAAGTATTACGACTCGCATTACACGGCCGGCCTTCTTTACGAGGACGGAAGCGTCGTGCCTATGAGCCGTTTCAAAATGCCTCAGGAAGTACTTCTTTATAAGGGACTTGACGAAAAGCCGAGTAACTACTATAAGACTTTCGACGAAGTCTATGGGGCGCCGATGTTCACTACGACGGCTCCTTCGGATAAGGCGGTGTTCATGCCTCCTTATAACTCGCCGGACGTCAGGTACGAATACTTCGACGACACGGATATGCTCTATGAAAATACGGCTTTCGGGCTCAAGGCTCTGCCGGACACCGACTACGAGTGCACTTTCGCTCTGAACGGATGCCATCTTAAGAAGACGGCACGGGTGCATTGCGTAAAGGCTTTCCCGTCGCAGAGGAATCTGGGCGAAATCCATAACTATCAGGTGGCTCCTTCTACCTTAAGAAAGGATAGCGTGCCTATCGATTTTACGGAGGGCGGAAAGTACGATTCTCCTGCGAGGTATTTGGTGAATTGGGAGGTTAGGCACACAACGTCCGACGGCTCGCTTTCTGCCGCCTTTTCCGCAGGTTCGAACGATATCTACAGTCAGGCCCTTTCCATTAAGGAGAATGAGATGTCCTTTAAGAAGATGAGCTCCGACGTGTTCCCTTCGTGTGGCTCCATGGTCCTAAAGGGGACAGTGAAGAATCCGCATACCGGCGCTACCTTTACTGGCTATTATCGGTTCGACCTGGTGCTTTTCGTAAGCATAGGGTGTCAGTTCGACTTCGTCTATCCGTCCACGCCTTTTAAGATAGGAGTCTCCTATGTGCCTTTCTGTGAGTACTCTACGAAGGCGCTGGCCTCTCAGTGGAATGACAATATTCCGAATTTCCTACAGGTAAGGTCTCATTATAAGTCGGATGTCTATAGCATCAAGGTGCCTTCGAAGGCAAATGAGAATCAGTGGTACGAGAGCAATGCCGACTTTACACCGAGGCCTATTGTGCAGGACGCCATGAAGGAATTGGCCCCGTATAAGGCGATGTTCGATTTCGAGTTCGTGTGGTTTTTCGGTAGTGGAAACGAGCATTTCTGCACGCGAAGCGGTTTTCAGGATTATCCGGCACCGGAGATGAAGGCCTACAGCGACGGGCGCAAGGGCTACTATCATTTCGTGAGGCAGTGCGATCTGGCCAATTTCGCCCCGGTGGAAACGAATTGCGGCCTCGACAATTACCTTATCGAAGCCGCATATGGAAGTGTAAGCAAATATTAGCTGTTAGCTTTCTTAGGGTCCTTGAAGCAGATGCAGAACAGTACGCCTACTACCAGAGCGTAGCCTGCGAAGATGTACCAAGCCTTGCTCCACGACGGCTGAGCAGCCTCAAAGACGCATTTGTTAATGACTGCGCCTGCAGCGAGAGTTCCTATGGTAGCGCCAAGTCCGTTAGTCATAAGCATAAACAGACCTTGAGCCGATGAGCGAATGTCCTTAGGAGCGTTCTCGTTAACGTAGAGTGAACCCGAGATGTTGAAGAAGTCGAATGCCACACCATACACTACGCAGCTGAGGATGAAGAGGATTACGCCAGGCATATCCGGAGTTCCAAGTCCGAAGAATCCGAAGCGGAACACCCAAGCGAACATCGCGATGAGCATCACTTTCTTAATGCCGAACTTCTTCATGAAGAAAGGAATGAGAAGGATGCAGAGCGTCTCAGAAATCTGAGAGATGGAGATGAGCGCGTTAGAGTTCTTTACTGCGAATGTGTTAGCGTATTCAGGGTTCTCGCCGAACGAGCCGAGGAAGGTGTTAGCATAGCCGTTGGTAATCTGAAGCGATGCTCCGAGAAGCATGGAGAAGATGAAGAATACGGCGAACTGCCTGTCCTTAAACAGGGTAAATGCCTTAAGTCCCAGGCTGTCTGCCAGGCTCGCATTACTACCCTTCTTAGTAGGGCATTCAGGCATGGTGAGGGCATAGCCGCACATAATGATGCTGAGAATACCTGACGAGAAGAGCTGAGTATATGAATCCTGCATAGCCACTCCGCCTATCTGTACGAAGTTAGTCGCAAGCATGCTTACGATGAATCCCACGGTTCCGAACACGCGGATAGGAGGGAAGTCCTTAACAGGGTCCTTTCCGGCTTTCTCGAGTGCGTTATATGCTACTGAGTTCACGAGTGCGATGGTCGGCATAAAGAAAGCCACGCTGATGCTGTAGAGCAGGAAGAGCGGTGCGAATTCGATGGCCGTACCTGCGTTCATGCAGTAGATGCCTGCTCCTATCATGGAGATTCCGGCCAATCCGTGGCACATCGAAAGAACCTTCTGCGCCTGGATCTTGCGGTCGGCCAATATGCCCATCAATGCAGGCATGAATATGGACACGATGCCCTGCATTGCGAAGAACCATTTGATCTGCGGACCCATATTGATTTCGCCCAAATAGCGTCCAAGTGAAGTTAGGTAAGCGCCCCAAACTGCGAATTCGAGGAAGTTTAGAATAATCAGTCTAAGACTGATGGATGAATTGTTTTGCATTATAGTTCGTATTATTGATTATTCAAGTAGTGCAAAAATACAAGAAATTGTCGGATTATTGCTATATTTGGGATATGAAATTTCAGATAGAGTGTAAAGATAAGGCAAGTGGCGCCAGAACGGGAGTGATTACCACCGACCACGGTGAGATTCATACTCCTATTTTTATGCCTGTAGGCACCGTAGGGTCGGTAAAGGGCGTATATCACCACGACCTGAAGGACGACATAAAGGCCGAGATTATTTTAGGAAATACCTATCACCTGTATCTGCGTCCGGGATTGGATATCCTGAAGGCGGCGGGTGGACTGCATAAGTTCGAAAGCTGGGACAGGCCGATTCTCACCGACAGCGGTGGATTTCAGGTCTTTTCCCTCACTTCCATAAGAAAGCTTACCGAAAGGGGATGCACTTTTCGCTCCCACATAGACGGCTCCCGCCACGAGTTTACTCCTGAAAACAACGTGGAGACACAGCGCATCATAGGTGCGGACTTCATGATGGCACTCGATGAGTGTTGTCCGGGCGACGCGACTCACGAATATGCGCGTAATTCCTTGAATCTCACTAAGAATTGGCTCGAACGGTATTCGAAGCACTTTCACGAGACGGAGCCTCTCTACGGCTATTCGCAGACATTCTTCCCCATAATCCAGGGCTGTGTCTATCCGGACCTTAGGACTGAGGCAGCCGAGCACGCACTCGAGTTCGCCGATGCCGGTATCGCGATAGGCGGATTGGCCGTGGGTGAACCGACTGAGAAGATGTACGAGATGCTGGAACTGCTTAACCCGATAATTCCTCAGGAAAAGGCACGCTATCTGATGGGCGTGGGGACCCCGGCTAACCTTCTGGAAGGCATAGCTCGCGGAGTGGATATGTTCGACTGCGTGATGCCTACCAGAAACGGACGTAACGGTATGCTGTTTACTTGGAATGGCATAATGAATATGAGAAACGCGAAGTGGGAGAGCGACTTTTCGCCTCTCGATGCGTGCGGAACCTCATTTGTAGACCATACCTACACGAAGGCCTATCTAAGGCACCTTTTCATAGCAGGGGAGATCTTCGCCGGAATGATAGCCAGCGAGCATAACTTGGCATTCTATCTGGACGTGGTCCGTCAGGCCCGCGCACATATTCAGGCAGGTGATTTCCTCGAATGGAAAGACTCTGTGATTCCTCGCATTACCTCCAGATTATGAAAGAGTTACGAGTAAAGAAACTAGACTGGTACATATTCAAGAGCTTCATTCTCACCTTTTTCATCGCTCTTATCCTCATCATCGGTATCGTAATCATCTTCGATATTTCCGAGAAGATAGACGATTTCGTGAAGAACGAGGCTCCGCTAAAGGCCATTATAGTAGACTATTACCTGAACTTCATACCTTATTTTATAAATATGTTCAGTCCGCTGTTCGTATTTATCACGGTAGTATTCTACACCTCGCGCCAGGCGGCCAATTCCGAAATCATAGCCATCCTCTCCAGTGGTGTGAGCTACAGGCGTATGCTTATGCCTTATATGGCAGCGGCGGCTATCATTACCGGCCTCTCGCTTATGCTAAACCTTTATGTGATACCTAAATCGAATGCCACGAGGCTCGAGTTCGAACAGACTTACGTGAAGAAGAGAAGCGCGGCGAAGACCAGAAATATCCATTACCAGATAGCTCCGGGAGAGTTCGTATACGTGGAGTCCTTCAGCCAGTGGAACAAGACCGCCTATAAGTTCACTCTCGAAAACATAGAAGACAACAGGCTGGTAAGCAAGCTCTCGGCAGAATCCGCGCAGTGGGACAGCACCATGGACGGCTGGAGACTGCGCCGCTACGTGCTTCGCGACTACGCCGACGGACTCGAAGACAGGGTACAATGCGGTGAAAGGCTCGACACGGTAATCGCGCTCAAGCTTTCCGACTTCTATTTTAACGAAAAGACGGTTCAGACTCTTTCCATAAAGAACTTGAACGCACTCATAGAGACGCAGAAGATGCGAGGCGATTCGAACGTGATGTACGCCGAAATCGAGAAGAATAACCGCTATGCGCTTCCTTTCTCGGCATTCATCCTGACGATAATGGGCGTGGCCCTGTCGTCGCGAAAGAAGAGGGGAGGCATAGGCTGGAACCTCGGACTGGGCATAGGATTGGCCTTCACATACATTCTCTTCATGCGTTTCAGCCAGATGTTCGTGTACGCAGGCACCATGTCCGCGACCATAGCCCTCTGGCTTCCGAACGTGATATTCGCGATAATTGCCGCCATTCTTTACAAGAAGGCGCCGAAATAATCTAATTCTATGGTAGTGAAAGTGATAAATAGAAGTGCCAATGCGCTTCCCCAGTATTCTACATTAGCCGCAGCAGGTATGGACGTTCGGGCTCAGATCGAAAGCCCGATTACGATTGGCCCGCTGGAAAGGGTCGCAGTGCCCACAGGCCTGTATATGGAAATCCCGGTGGGGTGCGAGGTACAGGTGCGTCCGAGAAGCGGTCTTGCGGCCAAGCACGGCATCACGGTGCTTAACAGCCCCGGTACGATAGATGCGGATTATCGCGGCGAGTTGAAGGTGATTCTGGTGAATCTGTCGAACGAGCCGTTTACGATAGAAAGCGGCGAGCGCATAGCGCAACTGGTATTGGCCCGCCACGAAGTTATCGAATGGGAAGAGGTGGAGTCGCTGTCAGACTCTGCCAGAGGCGTCGGCGGATTTGGCAGCACGGGTGTAAAATAACCAGAGGAAGAGTCTTGCGAAGAGGATTCCGAAGAATGCTCCTACCATAAAGCCCACGAGCACGTCGCCTAAGAAGTGCTTTCCCACGAATACTCTGCTGACTCCCACCAGTATGGCCCAGATAGGTAGAACTATCTTCCATGTCCTGCTCTTCAGGATTATGGAAGCGGCGCAAGCGAATCCTATGGCATTAGCCGCGTGTGCGGAGAAGAATCCATAAGGGTGTCTGGCACTGGCTCCTGCAAGCATATGCAGTCCTCGCTTCACTATAAGAGGGTTATTGCACGGGCGAAGTCTGTCGACGGCATCCTTTACCACATTACATACCTGGTCTATGCAGAGTATGCAAAGCACTATGGTAATTACACTTATAAGTCCCAGTTTCCAGCCTAATTTGCGAATCAGCAGACATATTACCAAAAGGTAAAGAGGCGTCCACAACCATCTGTCGCTGAACCAAATCCATATCTGGTCCGAGATGGTGCTGTGAAGGGAGTTAATCCATAGGGTGATGTTCTGATCGACGGTTTCCAGTTGTCTTAATATCGTTTCCATTTTCGTTAATCCTTTAGGGCTTCCCAGAGCATGTCCTTCAATTCCTTAAGGCCTTCCTGGGATACTGATGAGATGAATACGTGAGGCAAATCCTTAGGGAGACTAGGAAGCATCTCCTCTTCCAGGTCCTTATCTATAAGGTCGCATTTGGTAATGGCCAGCACTCTTTTCTTGTCGAGAAGCTCCGGATTATACATCCTCAATTCCCCCAGAAGGGTGTCGTAGCACTTCTGTATGTCGTCTTCTTCGGCAGATATCATAAAGAGAAGCACGGAGTTACGCTCGATGTGCCTGAGGAATCGCGTACCTATGCCCCTGCCCTCGTGCGCACCCTCGATGATTCCCGGGATGTCGGCCATTACGAATGACTGGTCGTCGTAGTATTTGACTATGCCCAAGTTAGGCTCGAGAGTGGTGAATGCGTAGGAAGCGATTTTAGGCTTGGCCGCAGTGATGGAAGAGAGAAGGGTAGACTTGCCCGCATTAGGGAAGCCCACAAGTCCCACGTCTGCAAGCAGTTTGAGCTCCAGAACGTACCATCCTTCGACACCGTCCTCGCCCGGCTGTGCGAAACGCGGAGTCTGCAGGGTCGAGGTCTTGAAATTGTTATTGCCAAGTCCGCCGCGACCGCCCGGACACAGAACTCGCTCTTCGCCCGGCTCGACCAATTCGAAAAGCACTTCGCCGGTTTCTGCATCTTTCACTACGGTACCCACAGGAACGGGAAGGGTGATGTCCGCACCGTTTTTTCCGTGACAAAGCGCTCCGCTGCCGCCCTCGCCGTCTTCCGCTATGATGTGCCTGCGGAATTTGAGGTGAATGAGGGTCCAGTATTGAGGGTCGGCCTTCAGGATAATGCTCCCGCCTCGTCCTCCGTCGCCCCCGTCCGGGCCGCCCTTAGGAACGTATTTGGCTCTGTATAGGTGCATCGAGCCCGCTCCGCCGTGGCCCGAATGACAAAATATCTTTACGTAGTCTATGAAATTGCTATCCGCCATAATCTTTAAAACTTCTAACGCGCAAAGATAATGAAAGTTAGGGATTGTTAAAAAAAATGACTACCTTTGTGAGGTTGTGTTCGGAGAAAAACGGACGAGCTTCGCTTAAATTTAACTAAGTGACTAATTATTAGACATTTAGTGACAGTTTGAGGAGCTAAGGATTTACCTTCTGGTCGAGAAGAGCGAGAAAACGGCAGAGATGAAGGCTCGAATAAAGTACTTGATAATTAGTGGATAAGAACAAAACTGTACGTTGGTACGCGATGAGTGCGATTTATCGCAGCGAACTAAAGGTTAAGGACTATTTGGATTCTCGCGGCATCGAATGCTATGTACCTATGACCGAAGTTGTGCGCCTAAGGCGCGGACGTAAGGTTAAGGAAAAGGTCCCTGCAGTATGTAACCTGATTTTCGTCCACTCTGATTCTCAGACCATTAATAACGTAAAGACAGTTCAGCCACGACTTCAGTTCAAGACTATGCCCTGCGAGGGGAAAAACGAGCGGATCGTCATTCCCGATGCGCAGATGGCTGAATTCATAAAGGTGTCCTCGTCCAGTATCCTCGAAAAGGAATACGTCGACCCTGCGCTTCTTAAACTTCGTGCAGGACAGAGAGTTAAGGTCACACTTGCGGACGGCACCTCCATAGAAGGCATCTTTATGACAATGAAAAAGAAAAAGACCATAGTGGTAAACGCAGGCAGCGTAATAGCCATAGCGTTCGACGGCGACGGAAAGACCATCGAAGTGCTTGGTGAAAATTCGTAATATCGTGAAAGGCAGAAGCATAATAGTGACAGGAGGCGCGGGCTTCATAGGAAGCCACGTGGTAAGAAGGCTCGTGGAGCGCTATCCGTCCTACCGCATCATCTGCCTCGACTGCCTGACCTACGCCGGGAACCTCTCTAACCTCTCCGACATCTCTTCTCGGGCCAATTATCGCTTCGCGAAGATGGATATTTGCGATACGGAAGGCGTAGCGAGGGTGATGCGCGAGGAAAAGGTGGACGGGATAATTCACTTGGCCGCTGAAAGTCACGTGGATAGGTCGATAGAAGATCCGCTTTCATTTGCGAGGACTAACGTGCTGGGCACGCTCTCGATGCTGCAGGCTGCGCGGACGGTTTGGCAGGAAAGGGAAGAGGGGTTTGAAGGGAAGAGGTTTTATCATATCTCCACCGACGAGGTGTTTGGAGCGCTGGAACTCGGTGATACGCAGAAGTTTAATGAAGAGATGAAGTACGCGCCGCACAGTCCGTACAGCGCGTCGAAGGCAAGTGCAGACCACTTCGTGAGGGCATTTGCCGATACTTATGGGATGCCGGTGGTGATTAGCAACTGCTCGAATAACTTCGGGCCTAATCAGTTCCCTGAAAAGCTTATCCCGCTGGTAGTTAACAATATCAAGCACCGCAGGGACATCCCCGTCTATGGCACGGGCGACAATGTGCGCGATTGGCTTTATGTCGAAGACCACGCGAGTGCGATAGATGCAGTATTCCAAAGGGGAGAAAACGGACAGACGTACTGCGTAGGCGGGGGCAACGAGCTGAGCAATATAGAGTTGGTCCGAAAGCTGATAGCGGTGACGGATAGGCTCCTGGGCCGCGCGGAAGGGGAGGATGAGGCGTTGATAAGGTTTGTGGCCGACAGGAAAGGACATGATAAAAGATATGCTATAGATAGCAGCAAGATACGTCGCGAACTGGGTTGGCAGCCGGAAACCGGACTGGAAGAGGGGCTGGAAAAGACTGTGAGGTGGTATCTGGAGAATGGCGATTGGCTCGAAGGGGTGACGAGCGGCGAATATGTGAAGTATTACGATAGAATGTACTCAGGCAGATGAAAGGTATAGTTCTCGCAGGTGGGTCAGGTAGTAGGTTATATCCTATCACTAAAGGGATTAGCAAGCAGCTGATGCCCATTTACGACAAGCCGATGGTGTATTACCCGATAAGCGTTCTTATGAACTCCGGGATTCGGGACATTCTGATTATCAGCACTCCGCAGGATCTGCCGGGTTTCGAGAGACTGCTTGGCGACGGAAGTGAGCTGGGCGTGAGATTCAAGTACGCGGAGCAGAGCAGGCCGGAGGGTTTGGCCCAAGCGTTTACGATAGGACGCGATTTTATCGGCGAGGATAGTGTGGCTTTAGTGCTTGGAGACAATATCTTTCACGGCGCAGGGTTCGAGGAGAAGCTCTCGCGTGCGGCACAAGAGGCCGATGGCGGAAGGGCTACGATATTCGGGTACTGGGTAAGTGACCCGGGGCGCTATGGAGTGGCGGAGTTCGACGAGAACGGCAGGTGCCTTAGCATAGAGGAGAAACCGAAGGAGCCAAAGAGTCATTACGCGGTGGTGGGGCTTTATTTCTACCCGAACAGCGTGGTGGACGTGGCCGCGGGGATTAAGAAATCCTCTCGCGGAGAGTACGAGATAACCTCTGTAAATCAGCATTATCTGAGCGAAGGACTTCTGGAGGTGCAGAAGCTCGAGAGGGGATTTGCCTGGCTGGATACCGGGACTTTCGAGTCGCTTTCGCAGGCATCTAACTATATAGAGACCATAGAGAAAAGGCAGGCGCTTAAGGTGGCGTGCCTCGAGGAAATCGCCTTTACGAAGGGCTGGATCGACGCCGCACAGCTTCGCCGCCTCGCCGAGCCCATGGCCCATAACGAATACGGCAAGTACCTGCTGGAATTAGGAAGGTGAGGATCTAAGTATAGTTTGAAATAATTTTGTATATTTGTAAAGTAAACTTAGAGTTATTATGGATAAGCAGATTATTAAGACTATAATTACTGAAAAGCAGAATGCCGTCACGAAGTATTCTGTTATTAAAAGGAACTTTGATTTTGACTTGAGTGCCAATTATGTTCTTGTTGGGTTAAGAAGAGCAGGGAAGTCGTATCTGTTATATTACGATATACAGAAGCAAATAAATAGTGGAGAGAAGTCCAAGGAAGATATTTTATATATCAATTTCGAGGATGAACGACTTTCGTTTGAAAACGCATCGGAATTAGGTGAGATATTGGATGCATATTATGAATTGTATCCGCAGAGAATACCTTTGATTTATCTGGATGAAATACAGATTGTGTCTGGTTGGGAAAAATTTGCAAGAAGGCTTGCAGATTCCAAATACAGAGTCATGATAACTGGCAGTAATGCTAAGATGTTGAGTAGGGAGATAGCCTCTTCTTTAGGAGGACGATTTATTCCGAAAGAGATTTCACCGTTTTCTTTTAAGGAATACAATTGGTATAAAGGTATCGAATTAGGAAACAATTGGTTATACGATTCCACCGTCTGCGCTACAGTGGCAAATAGTTTTGATGAATATTTTTATAATGGTGGTATAGCAGAGTCTTTCCCATTATCCGATAAGCGAGAATATCTGAATTCACTTTATCAGAAAATACTTGTAGGTGATATAGTAGAAAGGAATGGAATTCGGAATCCTCGTGTGTTTCGTCTTTTGGTAAGGAAGTTGGCAGATAGTGTAATGCAGCCTTCTTCGATAAGTAGGTTACATCACATAGTCTGTTCAAGTGGGGATAAGATAAGTCTAAGCGTTCTAAAGGATTATCTTGGCTATATGGAGGAAGCATATTTGTTTTTTTCTATACCTAACCTTGCATCTCCTATTACGGAACAAACAACAATTCAGAAAAGGTATATGTCAGACAATGGATTGCTGAATTTGTTCTTGTTAAATGGGCAGACAAAACTACTAGAGAACATAGTAGCTATAGAATTAAATCGAAGGTATAGAAATACACAAGAGGAGACATTGTTATACTATTATAATAAGAATATTGAAATAGATTTTTGTATTCCTTCTGAAAAACTTGCCATCCAGGTGTCATATTCATTGACTGATTCAAATACTTACGAAAGAGAAGTCGGAGCTTTGGATATTTTTCTAAAAAAGAATCCAGATTATTCCGCTATGATAATTACTCGAGATCAGCAAAATAGAATCGAATTGGACGGACACACCATAGATGTGCTACCAGTTTGGAAGTGGTTGTGCATTTGAAAAGGATGGCTTGAAATAATAAATATAAATATAAACAATAGTTATACCCAATTAACTCAAACAAATATGCGAGAATTTGAAGACATTAAGATCGCGGTGGCGGGAACGGGCTATGTAGGCCTTAGTATCGCTACTTTGCTGTCACAGCATCACAAAGTTACCGCGGTGGATGTTATCCCGGAGAAAGTTGAGAAGATAAATAAGCGCATCAGCCCGATACAGGATGAATACATCGAGAAATACTTCGCTGAGAAGGAGTTAAACCTAACGGCCACTCTCGATGGCGCTGCCGCTTATAAAGATGCCGACTTCGTAGTAATCGCAGCTCCGACTAACTATGACCCGGTAAAGAACTATTTCGACACATCGCACGTAGAAGAAGTGATTGATTTAGTTCTCGAGGTGAACCCCGATGCCGTAATGGTAATCAAAAGCACGATTCCGGTAGGATACACTCGTCATCTCTACACGAAGTACGCACAAGTGTTCCGTGAAAGAGGATGGGATGCCACTCGCAAACTTCGTCTGCTTTTCTCTCCGGAGTTCCTTCGCGAAAGCAAGGCTCTCTATGATAACCTATATCCTTCCAGAATAATCGTGGGCTATCCTAAGATGATAGAAAACGCTAATGAGGAGAATTCGGCCATTAGAGCCATAGCCGGAAACCACTTGGAAGAAGAAGCTCATACGTTCGCGCGACTTCTTCAGGAAGGCGCAGTAAAGCAAGACATCCCGACCCTATTTATGGGCCTTAAGGAAGCCGAAGCCGTAAAGCTATTTGCGAACACCTATCTCGCGCTACGCGTCAGCTACTTTAACGAACTCGACACCTACGCCGAGATGAAAGGACTTGATACGAAGGCGATTATCGACGGAGTGGGGCTCGACCCGCGAATCGGTACGCACTATAACAACCCATCCTTCGGATATGGAGGATACTGCCTTCCGAAAGATACGAAGCAGCTTCTGGCCAATTATGCCGATGTCCCCGAGAACCTAATAGAGGCCATAGTCGAGAGTAACCGTACTCGAAAGGATTACATAGCAGATGCAGTGCTTCGCAAGGCGGGATATTATTCGGAGAATGGTCAGTGGGATGCAAGCAAAGAGCATAATTGTGTCATCGGAGTATACCGTCTCACGATGAAATCAAATTCAGACAACTTCCGCCAGAGCGCCATCCAAGGCATCATGAAGCGCATAAAGGCTAAAGGTGCCGAGGTTATCATCTACGAACCGACCCTCGAAAACGGCACGACCTTCTTCGGAAGCAGGGTAGTGAACGACCTCGCCGAATTTAAAGCCGCAAGCCAGGCCATCATAGCGAATCGCTACGACGAGTGCCTTAACGACGTGCAGGATAAGGTTTACACCCGCGACATCTTCAGAAGGGATTAGGAATTGGGCTCACTCAAGCATCAATTTCACGGAAAGTTCTGGAAACGATGATGTAGTGGTCCAGGAGCCACTCCTTGACAAGTTCATCAAATAGTCGTTCACATACGTTTACCATAATGGACAACATTTTAAAAATGAAATAAACAACTAAAAATATGTTACAATCAAACGTATCTTTGGAGGGCAAGACTGTCCTCGTTACTGGTGCCGCTGGTTTTATAGGTGCCAATCTTGTGAAAAGACTATTTTCTGATATAAAAGAGATTAAAGTAATCGGGATAGACTCTATCACCGATTACTACGATGTCAATATCAAATATGAACGGCTAAAGGAAATCGAAGGGCTCAAAAGGGATTGGATATTCATAAAAGGCAGCATCGCGGATAAAGAATTGGTAGAAAAAATATTTACCGATTATCATCCAGCTGTGGTTGTGAATCTCGCCGCTCAGGCTGGGGTTCGCTATTCCATTACCAATCCGGATGCCTATGTGGAAAGCAACCTTATCGGATTCTATAATCTTCTTGAGGCTTGCCGTCACCATGAGGTGGAACACTTGGTCTATGCATCCTCATCATCCGTATATGGTTCAAATAAGAAGGTGCCATATAGCACAGATGACAAGGTGGACAATCCAGTCAGTCTCTATGCAGCAACCAAGAAGAGCAACGAATTGATGGCTCACGCATACAGTAAGTTGTATGACATACCTTCTACAGGTTTAAGATTCTTCACGGTATACGGCCCTGCAGGTCGCCCTGATATGGCTTATTTTGGATTTACCAACAAACTGAGGGAGGGTAAAACCATACAGATTTTCAACTATGGTAATTGCAAGAGGGACTTCACATATATAGATGACATTGTCGAGGGCGTAGTTCGTGTAATGCAACACGCTCCAGAGCGTAAGACCGGAGAAGACGGTCTTCCAATACCACCATATAAGGTATATAACATCGGAAATAGCAATCCTGAGAACCTGCTAGACTTCGTGACTATCCTCCAAGAGGAACTCATTGCTGCAGGGGTTCTTCCTGCAGACTATGACTTCGAGTCACACAAGGAATTCGTTCCTATGCAGCCAGGTGATGTGCCTGTGACATACGCTGATACTACCCCTCTGGAGGAGGACTTCGGTTTCAGACCTAATACAAGCCTTCGTGAGGGTCTGCGCAGATTTGCCAAATGGTATGCTAATTATTACGGAAAGAACTGATATGAGCGAACTTAAAATAGCTGAAGCCGGCGAATTTCTGGGTTGTAACCAATGCTAAGTATGTAGATATCGTGCGCGAGTAACTTCCTATGATTCCGGAAGAGAATATCTTTGCGGAACCAGCAGCTCGCAATACAGCTTCTTGCGTTGCCTGGGCTGGATGGCGTATCCTGCAAACGAGTATTTATCCAGGGAATCCACGACTGCATCCTCTCCGAGAAGAACGGTCAGATTCTCATCTGCCATCGCTCTGAAGAGCAGCGGATCAAGGAGTTTTGGCGGAAGATGCTGGTTCGTAAACTGGACTTGAGAAAGGGATAGTCAATAAGATGGTGTGGAGGAAGGAGATGTAATTGAAAATCTTGGGAATTTTATATTATTCCATGAGTAAGTGGTGATGAGAAGGTGCCATCATTTTTGTTAGTTCTGGCTGCCGTGGGTGTTGCATACAAACGTGAAGATGGAGTATGTGTTGCTCCAATAAACATGCTGAAACCGTGATAATGCGTTCAATGAGGGTATAAGGCTGATACATTGCCTGAAGATGCATAAGAGGTTCTTCAGAGTCGAAGCGAAGAAAGTGACCTGAGGAGAGTCAATGCCCGGACGAAGCTGACGGAAATCCTGTACATCTTCTTCGGCATTCATACGCAAACGTGGTGCAGTTGGCAGACAGGATGGCGCAGAGAGCACAACTGGCTCTTGCCTGAAACGAAAATATGCACATAGAAAAGTGCTTTCAAAGGGGAACTACGCCTCTGTCATAGAGAATGGACAAAAAAAAGTCGGCCGAAACGACAGGAATGAGACAGATTAATAATTAGGACAAGTGGGATGCGGGCAAACTAAATCCTTAGACAATACGAGAACGATTAATAATGGTAGATACATCAACTAATAATAAAAGAATAGCAAAGAACACCCTGATGCTCTATGTCAGGATGCTCTTTTCTATGATTGTATCGTTATTTACATCAAGAGTAGTTCTTCAGACTCTTGGTGTAGAGGATTATGGCATTTTCAATGTGGTGGGAGGAGTAATAACGATGTTCACCTTCATCAATGCCTCAATGGTTTCTTCCACCCAGCGATATCTCAACTTTGAATTAGCGAGAGGAAACTCTCAGAAACTTGAGAGTGTATTTAATACTTCCCTGCAAATACACGGTCTAATTGCTATTGCTATTATCGTTTTGGGAGAAACCTTAGGGCTTTGGTTCGTTTTGAATAAACTTGTTATACCAGAGTCTAGGATGACAGCAGCATTATGGGTATATCAGTGTTCAATTTTTGCCTGTTCCGTGAATATTATGTCAGCACCCTATAATGCCGATATAATAGCACATGAGAAAATGTCAGCTTTTGCATATATATCCATTTTTGAGGTATCATTAAAACTCCTTATTGTATATCTTTTGCTTGTTTCTCCGATAGATAAACTCATTGCTTATGCTATTCTTACTTTATCGGTGCAGTTGCTGATTAGATTCATATATAGTCGTTATTGTCATAAACATTTTGAAGAGTCTTATATTGAATTCAATTTCAACAAAGCGTTGTTTAAGGAGATGTCAGGCTTCGCCGGATGGAGTTTTTTCGGCAATCTGGCAGCGGTCTTATATACTCAGGGCCTTAATATGATGCTGAACATATTCTTCGGACCTGTGGTAAATGCAGCTAGAGGAATTGCTGTCCAGGTTCAGTCTGCAGTTCAGCAGTTCGTCGGCGGTTTTCAAACAGCACTAAACCCTCAGATTACAAAAAGTTACGCAGTTGGAGACTTGGAACAGATGCATAGCCTGATGTTCCGCAGTGCAAGATTCTCTTTTCTTTTGTTATTCTTTTTGTCTCTTCCGGTACTATTGGAAACGGACTTCCTTCTTACCGTATGGCTTAAGAATGTCCCAGACAATGCGGTCATTTTTACTCAGATAATGATATGCATATCTTTGATTTATACTACCTCTAACCCTTGTGTTATTGCGAATCAAGCAACTGGGAAGGTGAAAGTTTATCAAATGGTTGTCGGTGGAATCCTATTGACAATACTACCTATTTCTTATATCGTTCTTAAACTGGGTGCTCCTGCATATTCGGTGTTCATGGTACATTTCTGTGTGGAAGCTGTTGCGCAATTCTCCAGAATGTTCATGTTGAGAAAACTCATAAACCTCCCTTTGTGGCAATATATGAAGAACATCTATATCCCGATAATTTGTACAGTGGCAGTAGCTGTTATTCTTCCTATAGTTGTTCGTATGCAATTTGAGGAAGGCTGGCTTAGATTCGTTGTTGTGGGTTGCACTTGTGTTTTATCTGTGGGTTTAAGCGCTTTCTTTATAGGATTCACCAAAAATGAGAGACTTTTCTTTTTGGACAAAGGCCTGAGACTATTAAAAACCCGAAAATGATAACAATTACCGACAAACATAACTGCTGCGGCTGCAGTGCCTGCTCTTCCATTTGTCCCAAGCATTGCATCACAATGCAAGCCGACAACGAGGGCTTCCTCTACCCAAAGGTCAATGAGGCAGATTGTATTGACTGCAGACTTTGCGAGAAGGTGTGCCATGAGCTGCATCCTTTCGAAGAACGGAAGCCGCTGAAAGTGTATGCTGCCATCAACAAGGATGAGGAGGTACGACTTAAGTCCTCTTCGGGTGGCATTTTCTACCTGCTTGCAGAGAAGACAATAGCCGAAGGAGGAGTTGTCTTCGGAGCACGCTTTGATGAGCAGTGGCAAGTGGTGATAGACTATGCAGAGACGATGGAGGGCGTAAAGGCTTTCATGGGTAGCAAATATGTACAGGCTCGTATGGCAACAGCATACGCAGATGCAAAGAGATTCCTCACCGAAGGACGCAAGGTGCTCTTCTCTGGCACCCCGTGTCAGATTGCAGGTCTGCACCATTTCCTTCGCAAGCCTTATGACAATCTCCTCTCTGTAGATATCATTTGTCATGGAACTCCAAGCCCCAAGGTGTGGGGTATGTATCTCGATGAAGTAGTGACAGCAGGCCGAAAGGCTATCAACGATGTGCAGTTCCGAAACAAGCGCAATGGTTGGAAAGCCTTCAACTTCATGATGGAATACAACAAGGACGAGCAATCAGTCTCCCTTTCAAGCCATCATCAGCAAAACCATTTCATGCGAGCTTTCCTTCGTGACATGATTCTCCGTCCCTCTTGTTACCAGTGTCAGGCAAAGAGCGGTCGAAGCCATAGCGACATTACCATAGCCGACTTCTGGGGCATCAATACAGAAATGCCTGAAATGGATGATGATAAAGGCACTGGATTGGTATTGATCAATACCGATAAGGGACATGCTGCACTCGATTGGAGCAAGATAAACCATAAGGAGACAACAGCAGACATAGCAATCGGACACAATCCCGCTTTCTTCCGTTCAGTAGCTGCACATCCAAAACGAGCCGAATTCTTTACTCGCATAGACGAGACAAAGAGTGTAAACGACCTTATCGTTGACTGCCTCAAGCCTACTTTCAAGCAACGTTTTCGAATGTCTCTTTCTTTATTCAAGCAGCTGATAAAGAGAATGCTAAGATTTGCTATAGGGGGGGGGTAAGCTAAAGATAACCACTGGACCTGAGATGACATCAATCCCTCAAATAACGGAAACAGCGTCCGTTGCTTCCATCACCTTCCGCAACAAGCACCACGGATGGAAGTCATATCGTATGGAGATAAGGATTGAAGAAGAATCCAGAGAAACATAATCAATAAAACTGTGGACATAAATGGGCTTCGGTTGTATTGAATAAAGCAGTGCATAAAAACTGGATATTAACATATCAAAAACTCTATGAGTTGTCCTATAATCAAAGAGTGCTCTAAACTCAACGGAGAGCATCTAGCATACCTTCATTCGCTCACAACACACAGAGGCAATTGTCTGGGGTAATGAAGACGGCACGAGGAACGGACACGCCTACTGTCTAATGTATATCTTCATGGCAAGCCATGGGAGACAGCAAAAGATCTTGACGAGAAGCTAAAGGTGAGAGAGTTCCGAAAGCCTTCCTCCTATTTGGAGCATATCTTTGATTGTGGCAACTTCAATCCAAGGATCAAGGAACATGCCCTTTGTCGCTTTCATATCGTTTTTGTACAATTCTCGAAGAAAACAGGCACTTCGCATACTGACTGAAACTCGGGCAGCAATTACCTATTGAGCCCAAACTTCCTGACAGTTACGAATAATTTCTCCAATAAAGCATTTACATAACAATGAAAATCGGAATACTTACTCAACCGCTTCATGCTAATTACGGAGGTCTGCTGCAGAACTATGCTTTGCAGCAGGTGCTCTTGCGAGCAGGACATGAGGTGGAGACCATAGACTGGACTCCGTCAAACAAATCGCTTCGTAATAGGTTGTCTCGAATAAAATGGGCATTGTTGTCAACTCTTTTCCGTAATAAGTTTCAGAAACCGAGATATCAACCAACAGACAAGGAAAAAAGAATCATTCAGCAACGTACCAACCAGTTTATTGACTCATATATACATCGCACAAAAATCATTTCTTCTATCGATGGTTTTAGTTATCAAGCAAAAATTGGTAAATATGATGCCTATGTAGTAGGAAGCGACCAATGCTGGCGACCTAGATATAATGCTTTCCTTTCCGCTATGTTCCTTGATTTTGTGAAGGAAGAAAAGGCGAAACGTATTGCCTATGCTGCAAGTTTTGGTACAGACCAATGGGAGTATTCTCCGGAAATGACTGCAATATGTGCATCACTTGCTCAAAAGTTTGACTTCGTGTCCGTACGGGAAGATTCTGGTGTAAGACTTTGCAAAGACTACCTTGGAGTTGATGCCGTTCATGTACTCGATCCAACATTATTGCTTAACAAAGACGACTATATCAGTCTAATTGAAGCAGAGAAAGAACCGCAATCCAGGGGTACTCTATTTAATTATATACTAGACCCCGATGCTAATAAGACTGCTTTTATTAATAAAGTAGCAAAAGAGAAAGGACTTCAATCATTCCAAGTGTTACCAAAATGTCAAGCTGAAACACGAACCAAAGAAGACATAAAGAATCGAATCGACGATTGTGTATTCCCTGGTGTCACCACATGGCTTCGTGCTTTTATGGATGCCGAAATGACCATTGTGGATAGTTTCCATGGTATGGTATTCTCCATCATCTTTAATAAGCCATTCTGGGTTATTGGCAATGTCAACAGAGGTATGTCGCGTTTCACTTCTTTGCTAAAGCTGTTCCATCTTGAAGACCGCCTGTTGGTTCCCAACCAATTGGAGGAAGTGGATATTAATCGCCCTATCGATTGGGCATCCGTCAATGCCATCTTAGAACAAAAGCGCAACGAATGTAAAAATCTGTTATTAACTGAACTTTCAAAATAATATGCCAAAAGTAAGTATAATAGTCCCGGTCTATAAGGCAGAGCAATATCTGCATCGATGCATAGATAGCATCCTCTCCCAGACGTTCACAGATTGGGAGTGCATCCTTGTAGATGATGGCAGTCCCGACCGCTCAGGAGCGATCTGTGATGAGTATGCACATAAAGAAGACCGTATCCGAGTGATACATAAGGAGAATGGTGGCGTCAGCTCGGCAAGGAATGAGGCTCTTGGCAGAATAGCAGGCAAATGGCTTACTTTCGTAGATTCAGATGATTGTCTTTATCCCAATGCCCTTCAGAGATGGGTTGAAGTGGCAGAACAGAACAATCTTGACCTGATACAATGTCATTTCAATCGCGAATATAAAGAAGGACAAATAGAAGGAGAAGCAACAGAAGTATTGACAGCAGCACAATATGCCGATTCAGAGAACTATCTGACATGTGTATGGGGCACCTTATTCAAGTCATCCATCGTAAAGGAGCATTCCCTGCGTTTTGACGAAAAAGTCAGGCTTGGCGAAGACCAAATCTTCCTTCTCAGCCACATGCAGCATTGTAAGAGAATCCAGCGCATAGGCGATGTACTCTATTTCTATCGCGACAACGAACAGAGTGCTGTAAATAATCCAAAGCCGGAATATGAAATGACTTCCGTAAGGGCATTCAAGGAACTAAAGCGGACCAATCCAATTGCCAAGAAACGTTGCGATGCGATGTTTATGTATTACTTCATTCCATTGGTCATATCATCAAACACTCCAGCTTCGGTTATAAAAGATTTATACAAGGATGTAAATCTCGAGTATCTCAGTCCGAGAGCACAGACGGTCAATAAACTGGCGTTTTATCTCATGAAGGTGAACATCTCATTAGCAGTTGTTTCATTGCGCACTATATTTAATATAAAGAAATTCATAAATTTATGAAATCTACTGACGATATCATTCTGTAAATCAAAGACGCACTCTTCGCGAGGGAACTTCTGTTGATAAGGATATTCCCTTCGAATTTTTCTGCATTGATGATATGCAAGGGTCAAGCCGATTAAAGATAAAGCAAAATTAAGACATATGCCAAAAGTAAGTGTTTTAGTCCCTGTCTATGGGGTAGAGAAATACATAGAGCGATGTGCCCGAAGTCTGTTTGAGCAGACTTTGGACGATATTGAGTTCATCTTTGTCGATGACTGCACCCCCGACCACTCAATAGAGATATTGAAGGCGGTAATCGAAAAATATCAACTTCGCTTATCGAAGAAAAAATATGTTGTGAGAATTGTGAGGATGCCTACGAACAGCGGCCAAGCCGCTGTTCGTAGGCATGGGATACAAATGGCTACAGGCGACTACATCACGTTCTGTGATAGTGATGATATTATGCCTGAAGATGCCGTTGAGTCCTTATATAATCTTGCTATTGAGAGTGATGCTGATATAGTTTCTGGAGATATGCAGTTATTATTTGATGATGGAACAACAAAACGATCATATATTAGTTTACCATACGGGAGTGACAGAGAAAGCGTATATCGAGCTTTACTCTCCAAAGAGTATTCCCATACTCTTTGGAGCAAGCTATTTAAGAATAGCTTGCTAAAAGAGCATGAATATATAACGCTAATGAATCATACCAATGGAGAAGATGGAATGTTATTTTATCAAGTCTTGCAGTATGCAAATAAAGTTGTACACAAAAATACGGTAGTTTATAGCTATTATCAAAATAGTCAATCATCAACTCATGTCAGAATAAAAGATAATGCATTAAGCCTTTTAGTTGATTTTTATAACTACGTTGTCAATATCCCATATACAAATACATATTTAAAGCATTTAGCAATATGTTATTCAACTGATTGTGTCAATGAGTTTGCGTTGAGTCAGGGGTATAAGAGAATGAAACAAATTGTAGATAAAAAAGGTACGTATCCTTATCTTTCATTCTCATATCGTATGAAGTATTTGACAGTTAAGCAGAATCTTAGATGGTACGCCAAGTTAATATTGAATTATTTACAACGAAATAAGTGAAAAATGGTAACATTTGTAAAAATAATAAGACATCTTCTCGACAGAAATTACATGGTAGATTATATCTCAACAAAATTGACAAGATTCTATTCTGACGAGCGATATATCAGGCTGAAATATAGTTTGAACTTCAATAAGGATATTGATCTCGTTAATCCAAAAGGATTCAACGAGAAACTTAATTGGCTGAAGCTCAACTATCGTAATCCTCTCTTCACTATGATGGCAGATAAATATTGGGTAAAGCAGTATGTGGCTAATAAAATTGGAAAAGAGTATGTAGTTCCTTGTTATGGATGTTGGAAGAGTGTTGATGAGATAGATTTTGATTCTCTTCCTGAAAAATGTTTTTTGAAATCAACACATGACAGTGGTGGAGGTATTCTTGTTGATAAATCAGAAGGAATAGATTGGAAGCGCATTCGAAAGAGATTTAATAAGAAGACTCTTCAAGGCAAAAACTGGTATTGGCATCTTAGAGAATATCCTTATAAGCATATAGAGCCGAGAATTATTGCTGAAGAATATTTAGACGAAGGAACAGGAAAAGAACTTCATGATTACAAATTTTATTGCTTCAACGGCGAACCCGCATATATGTATGTAACGAATAAGGGCAGAAAGATTTATGAAAATTATTATGATCTAGAATTCAATGTAATAGATATTAGTCATGGATATGATCGTGTCTACCCCGAGTTTTCTAAACCTGCCAATTTTGAAAAGATGATAGAATTAGCACGCGTTCTTTCAAATGGATTACCTTTTGTACGTGTTGACTTCTTCAATGTAAATAATAAACTCTATTTCGGCGAGTTTACATTCTATGATTGGGGTGGAATGAAACCATTGAAGGAACCTTGGGAATCTCGATTAGGAGAAATGATTAAACTACCCTCATAATTTTTAATTTTTGGCTTATGTGTGGAATATATGGTAGCACATTCCGTTATTCGGATAATTGCATAAATAGGAAACTGTCTTCTATGAATTTTAGAGGACCAGATTTCCAATCTTTTAGGTGTTATCATTTTGCGAAAGATAAAGAATTGATTTTGGGGCATGTTAGGTTGTCAATACTGGATCTTGACACTCGCTCGAATCAGCCTTTCTATTACAACGATAGAATTTCAATAGTATTTAATGGTGAAATATATAACTTTGAAGAGCTGAAAAGGACTTATTTGCAAGGAGTATCTTTGCGCACAACAAGTGACACTGAAGTAATTTGTGCTCTATATGATAAATATGGACAGAGGTGCGTAGAATTGCTAAACGGAATGTTCGCTTTTGTAATATTGGATAAGTCTAAAGAAGAATTGTTTGGAGCGAGAGACCGTTTGGGCAAAAAGCCTTTCTATTACAGATGGGACTCGGAAGGATTTGAATTTGCTTCCCAAGCAGAACCTATACGTATAGGTAATTCATTCTATATTGATGAGCAAGCCAGGGCTTTTTATCTCTTTGATGGATATATACCTGACCCTTATTGCATTTGGAAAGATCTGAAAAAGTTGCGAGCAGGGCAGAAATTCACCTTTAATATTGCTTCCAACAAGCTGGAAATCTCAGCATATTGGGATTTGTTTTCTAATTCTTGTGGATTCCAAAGACCTAAAACATATAATGAGGCGAAAGAAACAGTTTATGACTTATTGAACGATGCTGTAAAAATCAGGCTCAGGGCTGACGTTCCAATAGGTATGTTTTTATCTGGAGGTATCGACAGTTCTCTTACATCTGCAATCATTGCAAAGCATAACCAAAATATTACAGCTTATTCTATAGGATTTGATAATGCCGCATACGACGAATCGGCTCATGCAAAAGCTGTAGCCGATGCATTAGGCGTACCCATAATGATTAGAAAGTGTGAGGGGGAAGAAATGCTTGATGCTTGTAATGGATTTCACACTTTTTATGATGAACCGTTCGCTGATTTTTCTGCTATCCCTTCCTCTCTATTGGCTAAGGTGACTCGAGAAAATGTAAAAGTAACCATTGGAGGAGATGGAGGTGACGAAATTTTCTATGGTTATAGTACGTATTCTAAACTTGCAGAAAAGGAACAGCTCTATCAGTATCTTCCTTATGCAGTAAGAAAGTGCATATATTCAGTAGCTCATCTTTTCTCAGATAGCCATTATGTGGAACTGTTCAAATTCAAAGATCTGCGTGACCAGTTCATTTGTAGAGGTGGATATGGAAATTTTAAAGATGCAGCCAAATTTGACCCTTATGCGCTTGCTCACCAATTACCGGACATAGGCTACATTAATGAAGAAAGAGGTTTGTTGTCATATTCTGACTATGACATGAAGCACTATATGAACAGCTGCATCAACACCAAGACAGATCGGGCCACCATGCGTTATAGTCTGGAGCTTCGTAGTCCGCTTATGGACTATCGACTTGCAGAATATTCTCGTTTGATACCTCTTGAATATATGTTTGACAAAAAAAATGGAGGCAAGAAGATTCTGAAGGACATATTATATAACATAGTGCCAAGAGAAATTCTTGAACGCCCCAAACATGGGTTTGCCGCTCCTGTTGGAGAATGGTTCAGGAGCTGCCTTAAGGAACAATTCGTTGATGTTATAAACAAAAATGATATTATTTACTATTGCCCAGAGTTGGACGCTGATAAGTTGATAAACTATCGAGACAAGTTCCTTCGATCTGAAAAAGACACTCTCTGCGAGACATCTTTTTTCAAGCTTTTCATTTATTTACAATGGATAAAATTGCATAGCAAATGAAATTAAGACGATTCCTTATATTTTTGGTTGGACTTAGTATGCCATTCAATAATGTGGCTCCTATTCCGAATTTCTCCATGGGTCTGTTTTCTTCTGCCTTATACTTGCTTTCTCTTGTGTCCTTTATGCCAAACATTAAGGATATTGGACGTATTCATGGGAAGTTTGTGTGGAACATACTTGCTTACATTCTTTTTTTTACTATAGTCAATATAGCCAATCAATGTGGGTATAATACTCCGATATTTCCATTTTCAATGTTTATGTGCTTTGTGTTGATGCTGTTTCTACTTGTTCATAGTTTAATTGACAAGAAAGCGTTATCATATTGCATGTATGGAATGGCATTTGGAGGAATTCTTATGTCCATATTCTTTGCTTTAGGTATTGGCATTGAAATTGGAGAAGATATGCGGTTAGTGATGTTCGGCGAAAATGCAAATGCTCTTGGAATATATATGGGGCTATCTGCTATTGTCATTCTTAATGATTTCATTCTAAATGATGAATTAAAATTGAAGAAATTCCGTTTTTTGTTTATTTTAGCATTTATCCCGATAGTTGGTTTGCTTTTTGCGACTGGATCTCGAACTGCTTTTTTGATTTTTGCGTTGTCTATTTTTGCTATTATAGGATTTTATCCTACAAAATCGGCATTTGGTAAAATCGCATTTATCGTACTGGGTATTGTATGTTGTGTTTACGCATTTAACAAATTAATGGATAGTGATTCTATTCTAATTGAACGACTTACTACAACTGTAGAAGAAGGTAACACTTCAGGTCGTGACGATATTACTAAATCTTTAATTCCATATGTATTTAAATCTCCTATCTGGGGGTACGGACAGACAGGATATGTTGATGTCGCAAAAAAAGCAATTGGGAAAGTGTCGATTTTTGGTGACGTAGTGTATGGTTACAGTCCGCACAATGTAATAATGGAATTGTTGATGTACGCTGGATTAATAGGTTTGATTCTATGGCTAATTTTCTGGTGGAATATTGGCAAGGAATCATGGGTTTTATTTAAGAAAGAGAGGTTGTTAATGGCTGGCTTGATGTGTATCCCGATGTTGGCGTGCATCTTATCTGGTCAATTACTTACAGCAAAGTGGGCTTATATTCTATATGCGTATATCATGTCAGAATACTACTATTGTAGATCGGAGAATTTATATAATGAAACGAATTCTATTAATCACTGAAGGTTTGGGCTCTGGAGGAGCCGAAAGGCAGATATGCGGGTTAGCGGCAATGCTGACCAAAGCAGGATGCCCATGCCGGCTGATTACATATGTTGAGAATCAGTTCTATGAACCATATCTAAGGCAGAATGGCGTGGATTATGAATTTGTGCCGCAATTATGGGACAAGAAGACACGGGTGTTTCGTGTTGCTAAGTATGTTAGAGGCTACAAGCCTGATGTGGTAATATCTTATTTGCCTTCGGTCAATCAGACTACGTGTCTAGCTAGGCTATTCTTCAACGCAAAGCTGATTGTGTCTGAAAGAAATAATAATACTTGCATTACTCGAAAAGACAAGATTCAATTCAATCTGTACAGAATGGCAGATGCCATCGTTCCTAACAGTAATAGTCAAGGCAATTTTATTTGCAGGAACTTCCCTTTTCTAGCTGATAAGGTGTTTCCCATCATAAATTTCGTAGATGTCAATCGTTTTACGCCAGCATCCTCACCTGCTCGTAATGACATTCTAAGGATAATAACTGTTGCTCGTTATACACAGCAGAAGAATGTGCTGTCTTTTATGAAGGCCATTCATATGGTCAAGGAGATGGGTCTGAAGGTTCATTTCGATTGGTATGGCGACAAAACACATAATTCTGCCTATTATGCAGAGATTGAGAAAGAATACCGTTTGCTCGATATTGCGGATTACCTCACGCTTCATGACCCCAATCAAAAGATAGAGGAGGAATACCGAAAGTCAGACATATTCTGCCTTCCAAGTTTATACGAAGGTTATCCGAATGTGGTGGCAGAAGCAATGTCGTGTGGGTTGCCGATAGTCTGTAGCAACGTCTATGAAAATCCCTATATCGTAGAAGAGGGAGTGAATGGATTCCTTTTTAATCCGGAAGCTCCGGCAGATATTGCCAGAGCTATCCGACAAATGACATCGCTCTCGATAGAAGAGCGCGAACAGATGGGGGAACGTAACCGCCAGCTCTGCCTGGTAAGAAACACAGAGGAGGCATTCTTACATGCCTACGAACAATTAATTAAGAATCTGAAATAGTTCATGACTTTCCAATCTCTCGAATATCTGCTTTTCCTTCCGGTAGTATTCATCCTCTACTGGACAGTGTGCCGTGGGAGCAAGACGCTCCAGAACGGACTGATAGTTGCGGCAAGCCTTGTGTTTTACGGATGGTGGGACTGGCGGTTCCTCGGATTGCTGCTCATAACGGCTTTCTCCACGTTCTTTGCCGGAATGTGGATTGGCAGGACTGACGATGAGAAGAAGCGCAAGTGGATAAACATTGGGGCGATAGTGCTCAACATAGGCATTCTGTTCTTTTTCAAGTACTTCAACTTCTTCGTGCAGTCGTTTGCCGATGCATTCTCGCTGTTTGGAGCTGAGATGAACGTGCATACCTTGAAGATCCTCCTGCCTGTTGGCATCAGCTTCTATACCTTCTCTGCATTGAGCTACAGCATCGATGTGTATCAGCGGAAGGTGGAGCCGACCCGCGATTTGCTGGCTTATCTTGCTTACGTGACGTTCTTCCCAAGTATATTGAGCGGACCTATCAGTCGTGCTCAGAAACAATTGCCTCAGTACTTCAAGAAGCGTGTATTTGATTACGACAAGGCTGTAAGCGCTTGTAAGCTAATGATCTGGGGGGGTATTAAAACTCTGTTTAGCTGACCGATTAGGGATATATGTGGATACTGTTTATGCCAATATCGCACAACATAACGGCACCACACTATTCTTGACCAGTATCTTATATACTATTCAGATCTATGCCGATTTTGCAGGCTACTCACTGATGGCTATTGGTAGCGGAAGGCTCTTCGGCATTGAGCTGCAAAACAACTTCAACCGACCTTACTTTGCAAAGACCGTAACCGACTTCTGGCGCAGATGGCATATATCGCTCACGACTTGGTTTCGCGACTATATCTACTTCCCTCTCGGAGGCAACCGATGCAGCAAAGCACGCTGGATGCTCAACACGATGATTGTATTCATCGTGAGCGGTCTCTGGCATGGAGCTGCATATACCTTTATAATATGGGGCGCAATGCATGGGGCTTGTATGGTAATTGAAAGATTTGTGTATGGCGAGAAGATAAAGCAGATCTCCGACAATTTCTCTATTGCGAACTTGTTCAGACTGATACTCACCTTCACCATCGTCAACTTCGCTTGGGTGTTCTTCCGTGTGAGTGACTTGGGTGACGTGATGACTATCTTCAGGAAGATCTTCACTGAACCAGGGAAGCCGTTCCTCGATACTAATACGCTTATGATGGCATTCTTTGCGATGGCTATCGTGTTTATCTATGACTTCATTAAGGAAAAGAATCTTAACATTCACTTGCTCAGTTCAAAGTATATGGTGGTTCGGTATCTTACTGCCGTATTGCTGATTGTGTATATTCTTGCGTTTGGGGTTCTAAATGGAGGATCATTTATTTACTTTCAATTCTAAATGGCTATGAAGAAAGGTTTATTACGATTTAGCATTGCCGTACTGATAGTATTGGTGTCTGTGGCCGTTGTAGATGTAGCTGTAGGCAAGATGATGGACTGGATGTTGCCGCAGATTAGCAACCAAGGAGATACCGGAAAGACATACTATTCATTGAACGATGTGAATACGCCTGTTGTGATTGTCGGTTCGTCACGTGCAGCACATCATTATGTAACAGAAATGATTGAAGACAGTCTTCACATGTCAGCTTATAATGTGGCGCGAGATGGCTGTTTCTTCAGCTATAATTGTTGCGTAATCAATTCGATTCTTGACCGATATACTCCTGAGTTGATTATTTGGGAGAACGGAACTGAGTATTTATATGAAGGTATTCCCGACCCTTTGGAGTCACTCTATCCGTATTATTCTCATAATAAATGGGTTTTGAATACTATTCAAGAGGAACTCCCTTGGACTGAATACATGCGTCTTAATAGCAATATTTATCAGTATAACTCGATAGTTCATCGCATCCTGATGCGTTATCGGGCTCGCCATTCTTTTTCAGATGGCACAATTAAGGGCTATCTTCCTTTAGCTCCAAAGCAATTGAGGAAGCAACTAGAATTAAGAAAAGAAGAGTTGGAATCTACGACATTGAGTGAAACAAAAATTGAACGTTTTCGCTCCACATTGGAGAGAGCTCGCAATATGGGTGTGCGCATAGTTGTTGTAGATTCTCCTAAATATAGAATTCGTACCAATGAGAATCTCTCTGCTTCAAAGATGCAGGAACTCTGTGAGCAGTATGGGGCTCTGTATCTTGATAATTCTCAGCTTTCATTCTTCTTAGAGCATCCAGAACTTTTCAATGACGCCACTCACATGAATGATGATGGTGCCAAAGCTTATACCGAATTGTTTTTGAAACAAATATAAAAATCGAAATGAAAAAATTTGATGAATTATATCAAGCCGATATAGCAAGATATGGTGAAAAACCAGAACTCTATATCAAGATTTTTCTGTACTTATACCGTAAGGCTATTGTGACAGATTTCAAGCCCGTAAAGTTGTTCTATAAAGCGTTATTCCGTCTTTGGGCAAACCGTAGAGGGCTAGAAATAAGTGCCATCAACCAAATGGGGGGGTATTTATATTGGGCATGCCTATAATATTACAATCAATGGGAAAGCTATTGTCGGGGAAAATTGTAATATACATAAAGGAGTTGTAATAGGACAAACTAATCGAGGACAAAGGAAGGGCGCCCCTATAATCGGAGATAGAGTGTGGATTGGTATAAATGCTGCTGTAGTAGGTGGAATTACCATTGGGGATGATGTGTTGATTGCTCCAAATAGTTTTGTGAATGTAGATGTACCTTCCCACTCTGTCGTGTTTGGCAATCCTTGCATTATAAAGCATCGAGATTGGGCTACGGAGGGGTATGTGAATCATACAATGATAAAATCTCACAATGAAACTTAAGAAAACTATTCTGCTTTGCGGCATATTCTGGATTTGCAAAGCATTATCAGCAGCAACCAGATAGATAACAACTAGGGCAAAGAACACCATACTTGCTTTATCTAGACATTTATTTGATTATTGTGGTGAAACTGTCAATGTTGAAAATGTTGGAATTTTTGCGACGGGGGAAGTATACCAGAAAAGTACCACTTCAACTGAGTCTACCCCTTTCAAAGCATTGCAGAAGATTGATTCCGCTCCGAAATGCCACCTTTTCGGACATGATGGGGTATTTCTATAGATTCTGGGGGTGGTAGTAAGTTCGATGTAAAATGTTTAAAAAATGGTCGTTTTGAGATTGGCAATTAGGTGATGATGGTTACCGATGTGGTATACGTACAGTATCGAACGTACGGAGACTCCCTTGGATGACTAAGAGTGGCCAAAGTAACCATGGGTAATAATGTGTGGATTAGTATGCGCATTATTATGCCAGGCGTCGAAATAGGCAGGGTGCCGTCATAGATGTCGGCACTGTAGTAACTAAGGAAGTGGCAGACTATGCAATAGTAGGTGGCGTGCCTGAATAATAATTAAGTATAGAAAATGAAAAAAATACTTGTAATTGGAGCCTTCGGATATGGTTGTAATCAATTAGATGGTCAAACAATAAAAACAAGAAGTGTTTACCAACTTATAAAGCAACACCATAATGGTAAATTAGCCTATATTGATACATTGGAACTTAAAAAGAAACCGTGGATAGGATTTCGAATGTTGTATCTTCTTGCTACTTGCAATACGTTGATATTACTCCCTTGTCTCAATAATCTTACCCTGTTGTTTCCAATATTTTTTTATATGTCCACATTGTGCCGTTTCAATATCGTTAGTATATGTATTGGCGGATGGCAAGTGGAATATTTTATGGGTGATGAGAAGTTTGGAGCTCATCCTAAACAAATGAAGATGAGTAAAAAGATTAAGGGCTTTTTGCCAGAAATGGAGAAGGTGAATACTGATCTTATAAAACAATGTGGGTTTACAAATACAGAGGTTTTCCCAAATTTTAGAAAGTATACTCGTGGCGATCAAATAATCACCAATGAAAAGGGATTACGTTTGGTGTTTATGGCACGAGTCACAAAGCTCAAGGGATATGATGTTATATTCGACTCTCTCGAATTTATAAGAAAGAATTGCCCAAATACTACTGTGGATTTCTATGGTTGGATGAGCGAAGAAGATAAAGAAGACTTCTTAGCAAAAGTTGAAGCAAATAAAGATATCGTAAAATATAAAGGTTTATTATCGCCAGATAAGATCCATTCTACATTGTCGAACTATGATTTGATGCTTCTTCCTACCAAATATTATACAGAAGGATTTCCCGGTACTGTACTAGATTCTTATATCGCTGGCATACCTGTCATTGTGTCCGAATGGAAGCATTCTCATGAGTTTGTAAATAATGGAGTGACCGGTATAATTGTACCATTTGAAAATAACCAGATTTATTTCAATGAGGCTATTTTAAAGCTTTATAAGGATAGAGATATGTTAACACGGATGAAGTATGCTGCCTATCAAGAAGCAGAGAAATACTCAGAAGATGCGGCATGGTATGTATTACAGAAATATCTTTGATTTATGTTAATTTTCACTGGTGACATAAACTTAACAGACTGGTATTTTAATTCCGGCTATGGCATTGGAACAAGAATTGGTAATGGTTTTGATCCATTTCACTATATAAAGCGATATCCTAAAGATTTATGGATTGGGAACTTTGAGGGTGTTGCTTCGAATGTTTCAATAAACAATGGGCACTCTGGCGAGGTCTTTCGGGTTGCGCCTGAAGTATTAAATAAACTTAATCATTTTGATTTATACGGGCTTGCAAATAACCATGCTATGCAGCATGGAGACGAAGCTTATAATCAGACATTTAACTCCATCGAAAGCTATGGTTCTAAGTGCTTTGGAAGCAAGAAGCAAAAAACGATAATAATCGAGCATCAAAGCCAAAAGGTTTCTTTAACAGGGATAAGCCTAAGAATAGATGATTTTTCTGAAAACCCGCTATATTGGCATAATCCTGAATATAAAGAGATAGAAGAGGAGATGTCTAATCTTCCGAAAGATGCGTTCAGGATACTCTACGTTCATTGGGGCAATGAGTACATCAACCGCCCCTCTGCGGCTCAGAAGAAATTTGCTCATTGGCTGATTGATGCTGGCTTTGATCTCATTATCGGTATGCACCCTCATGTGCTGCAAGGGTATGAGGTATATAAAGGGAAGTATATATTCTATTCTCTTGGAAACTTTGTGTTCGAGATGGCGTGGGCTCCGACAAAAATAGGTGCTATCGTTGAACTCGACCTCCACACGAAATGCCCTTCAGCCCGATACATAGTGATTGGGAACGATTCAGCTCCAAGGATTGTAGATGAATCGGAGATTCCTCTTGAATGGCGTTTTGAACATTTGAATAAGGTATTGAGAAAGGAGGATAATTCTGAACAGTATCATGAGGAAATCCGAAAGAATTATGCAATGTATAGACGTGCTAATCATATGTATATATTGAGTAATATCATCAAGCATCCGTCTCTTGGAATTACTTTGATAAAAGATTTTGTTAACCGAAGAATTTTGAAATAAGTATTATATGGCATTTCATCCAACATTAAGTAAATCAGGCAGAATCATATTCTGGCCACTGATTAAGTTTACTGAGTTTATGGGTAATCATTTTCCGGAGACTCTTTTGAAGATACGTTATCGTTATGTATTCAAGAAGCCTTTAAACTTGAAGGACCCTCAGGATCTAAATGAGAAAATCCTTTGGGCAAAGCTCTACTCTGACACTTCACAATGGGCAGAGTTGGCTGACAAACGCAAGGTCCGTGATTATGTGGAGAAGATAGGTTTGGGTGACACATTAGTAAAGCTGTACGCCACGTGGTACAGAAAAGAGGATGTGAACTTCGACGAACTGCCCGAAACGTTTATCATTAAGGCGAACAATGGGGACGGAAAGGGTACAAACAAGATTATCCGAAAGTCTGAGCTTACTGCGGAGAAGAAAGCTGAATATATTGACATGATAGGTGAATGGTTGAGCCGTAAGAATATCGGTGCACTTCATGCTGAACCACACTACAAAAAAATGGTACCTTGCGTGATTGCTGAGGAGGTTTTACCTCTTGACCAAGGTGCGACTTCTCTGACTGATTACAAGATGTGGTGCTTTAACGGAAAATGTTACTACACTTGGATTTGCAGCGATAGAAGTTCTGGCGGAAACAGCGCGCATGTGATGACATACGATATGGATTGGAATCCTCATCCGGAAGTTTCTGTATTCAACTCGGACTATCTTAAAGGAGAGATTCTACCTAAACCAAAAAACTTTGAAAGGATGGTTGAAATTGCAGAGAAGCTATCAGATGGGTTCCCTGAGGTTCGAGTTGATTTGTATAACATAGATGGCAAGATATATTTTGGTGAATTGACATTTACATCTCAAGGAGGCTTCATGGATTTTTATACTCCAGAATTTAATAAAGAGTTAGGTTCAAAATTTGATATCAAGGATTTTCCAAGGAAATAATATGCAAGACTACGGATTAGTATCAATCATCACACCAACCTGGGCTTGTGGTGCCTTTATCGCAGAGACAATAAAAAGCATAATGGCTCAGACTTACCAAAACTGGGAACTACTTATTCAGGATGACTGTTCAACTGATGGAACATATAAAGTCGTAGAGCCTTATATGGAAATGGACACTCGAATCAAGTATGAGCGCAATCAAAAGAACTCAGGAGCCGCAATTACGCGTAACAATGCATTGCGCCGGGCTCGGGGTAGATGGATTGCTTTTCTCGATTCTGATGATCTTTGGTTACCAGAAAAGCTTGAGCATCAGTTAAGATTCATGGTAGAGAACAACTATGCTTTCACATATCACGAATATACGGAAATAAGTGAAGATGGCAAAGACTTGGGTGTTTATGTCTCTGGTATTAAGAGAGTCTCCCATTTTCAGATGTACGCATGTTGTTGGCCTGGATGCTTGTCAGTAATGTATGATGCCGAAAAGATTGGACTTGTTCAGATTAAGGATATTAAGAAGAACAACGATACTGCGATGTGGCTAAAGGTTGTTAAGAAGGCTCCTTGTTACTTGCTGAAAGAGAATCTTGCTCGTTACCGTAGACGTGCAGTATCCATAACTCCCAAACCCTTGCACAAACGTATCTGGGCGCATTATCCACTTTTCCATATAGCCGAAGATATGAACCCTATTCGGGCCACTTTTTGGGTTATCATGAATGTGTTTGGCAATGCATATAAAAAGATGTTCTATGTCAAGCACATCTAAAGAGCCATTATTGGCATTAATACGAGAGTATTATATCCATAATGAACATGATAATAATCAGGTGATTCAGATTGAGAACTGGGCTGAAGTAATGGAGCTTGCATCCAAGCATGGAGTTGTTGGTCTGTGTCTTGAAGCATTAGAGAACCTGCCAAAAGAAAGTCGTCCGGCTAAGGATACTTTATTAAACCTGATTGGTATAACAACCCAACTGGAGGCACAATATAATCTACAGTTAAAAATCCTTCGGGAATTATCTGATTATTTCCATAAGAATGGCATAACACCTATTCTATTGAAGGGGTATAGCTTATCATTGAATTATCCCGTACCAAATCACCGCCCCTCAGGCGATATTGATTTGTTCCTTTCGGATGGGAGAAGAGCTGATGAATTGATTAAAGCTCTAGGAATAGAGGTAAAGCAAAATGAAGAGAAGCATAGCACATTTCGTTTCCACGGAATACACGTTGAGAATCATGCCACTGTAATATGTGAATTGGAGCATAAATCTCTATCTAATGTTGAACGATTCCTCGAAAATGAGTTGAAGGAGCATTCCGTGTTTGATGACGTGTCCGGGTGTTTCCTTCCATCAGCTTTATTCAATGCTGTATATCTTCCTCTTCATCTTGGTGGTCATTTTGTATATGGCGGGGCAAATCTTAGACAATTGGAGGATTATGGTCTAATGGTTAAGAAGTCAACGGTTGGAAGTATCAATTGGGAAATAGTAAAACGCCTCGCTGAAGAAGGAGGGTTCTTCAACTTTATCTGCTGTCTGAATGGGATATGTATAGAACACCTCGGAATTGGGTCAGAACATTTTCCAGATTGGAAAAGAAATCGGAATCTTGAGACGAAAATTCTTGATGATGTATTAACCGCCCATACCACTGCTTCGGCATCTGTTTTCGGGAAAGTCAAAAGATTCATTGAAAATAGATGGAAGTATAAACTTGTTTATGGCAAGGAGAATCATTCAAAAGGATTCTTCTTAAGATTTCGTTCCTGGTTTATCTGGAAGTGGGGCATCGGGAGAAATAATGTTTGGGATAAATGATGTTTTGTTATGAAGCTACTATTTGATATCGTTGCCAGCGGTATAGGACTGCTGGTTTTGAGCCCATTATTCATTATTGTGGCTATATGGATAAAACTAGACTCAAAAGGGCCGGTATTCTATCGGCAAGTCCGTGTCGGACGACATAATAAGGATTTCAGAATTTTCAAGTTCCGCTCAATGAGAGTTGGAGCAGATAAAGGCTCATTGGTGACAATAGGAGGACGTGATCCGCGCGTCACCCGCTCAGGGTACTTTATCAGGAAGTTCAAGATTGATGAGTTGCCACAGCTTATCAATGTTTTCATCGGGGATATGAGCTTGGTTGGCCCACGTCCGGAGGTCCGTCATTATGTTGACTATTGGACACCGGAACAGATGCATGTCCTAGATGTGCGGCCAGGCATTACGGATCCGGCTTCCATCAAGTTCCGTAATGAGAATGAGTTGATGGAGAAGGCCGAGAATCCTGAAGAGTATTATATTAATGTCATTATGCAGGAGAAGATTAAGTTGTATCTGGAGTATGTCCAGAATGCATCCTTCTGGTATGATATCAAGTTGATATTTCAGACCTTCTGGGTAATTGTTAAAGAAAGATAGTTTTAAAAATCAAATAAAATGAGTACAGATTTAAAAAGAAGAAATGTGCCATTTAGCCCACCTGATATGACGGAGGCTGAGGCAAACGAAGTGCGAGATGCTATTTTGTCCGGTTGGATAACAACTGGTCCACGTACAAAAAAACTTGAAAAGATTATTTCTGAGTATGTAGGAACGGATAAGACAGTTTGCTTGAACTCTGCTACTGCAGCTATGGAAATGGTTCTACATATACTTGGTGTCGGTCCCGGAGATGAAGTAATAGTTCCTGCATATACGTATACGGCATCTGCTTCCGTAGTTGATCACGTAGGCGCCATAATAAAAATGGTTGATATTCGTTTGACAACTTCTGGCGACGAACAGAGCTTTGAGATGGATTACGATAAGTTAGCTGAGGTGATAACTGAAAGGACAAAAGTGATAGTCCCAGTTGATTTGGCCGGAATATGTGCAAACGTGGATAGAATTAGGGAGATTATTAATAGACCCGAAATATTGGCAAAGTATCATCCTTCAAATGATATACAGAAACAGATAGGGCATATTGTAATTTCAAATGATTGTGCTCATTCATTCGGAGCTAAACGAAATGGAAGAATGGCTGGTTCGATAGCTGATTTTTCTTCTTTTTCTTTTCATGCCGTTAAAAACTTTACAACTGCGGAAGGTGGTGCGATGACCTGGAATCTTCCTTTTGGAAATCAAGTTGTAGAGCGTCAGCAAGTTTATTGCGGCTCTCCAGTCCCTTTCATCGAGGGTGAAACCTGGAACGATTTTATATATCGTCTTTCTCAGTTGTTCTCTTTGCACGGTCAGAATAAAGATGCCTTGGCAAAGACAAAATTAGGCGCTTGGGAGTACGATATAATTGGCCCTTGGTACAAGTGTAATATGACTGATGTCGTCGCTGCTATAGGCCTGATACAGTTTGAGCGTTATCCCGAAATGTTGGTTAAGCGTCGTCGTTACATCGAGCGTTATGATGAGGCTCTTGCTCCGTATGGTGTGATAGGCCTTCGTCACTATGGTGCTGATTGGGCAGGAAGTGGTCACCTTTATATTGCACGTTTTCCGAATAAAACTCGTGAGGAGTGTAATAGTATAATCGAGCAAATGGCTGAGCGTGGCATAGCTACAAATGTTCACTATAAGCCATTACCTATGATGACTGCTTATAAATCAAAGGGCTTCGATATCAAAGATTATCCTAATGCTTATAAATTCTTTGAGAATGAGATTACATTACCATTGAATACAAAGATGACAGAGGAGGACGTGGAGTATGTAATTGAAAACTTGATTGATATTCTCAAAGGATAATGAAATGTATTAGCATCGGGTTGTGGACTTCTTGTCTTAAGCTCCTTGCTTTTGTTTGTGGCTATATGGATAAAACTTGACAGTAAAGGTCCAGTATTTTATCGTCAGGTTCGTATGGGACGAAATACTAAAGATTTTCGAATCTTTAAGTTTCGGTCTATGAAAGTGGGTGCTGATAAGGGTTCATTAGTGACTATCGGTGGACACGATCCTCGTGTTACGCGCTCAGGGTATTTTATTCGTAAATTTAAGATTGACGAATTGCCACAGTTGATAAATGTTTTTATCGGTGATATGAGTTTAGTGGGGCCTCGTCCAGAAGTTCGTCATTATGTAGATTACTGGGCCCCTGAACAAATGCATGTGCTTGACGTGCGTCCCGGAATTACGTACCCTGCCTCTATTAAGTTCAGAAACGAAAATGAACTTATGGAGAAGGCAGAAAACCCTGAGGAGTATTACATTAAAGTAATAATGCAAGAAAAAATCAAATTGTACCTTGAGTATGTGGAAAATGCGAATTTTGGTATGATATAAAGTTGATTTTAAAACCTTTGGAGTAATAGTGAAGGAAAGCTGATTACGGAATCGGCCGTGGTCAGATGACTGTGCTGGATTCTCATATAGCGCACCATAGGCACGTTCAGAAGCTGTATGAGGAGTTATTGGCAGATGTCCCAGGGGTTCATATCCATAAGCAGCCGGCTGATGCGCGCTTCGATGCGAATTTCTGGCTTTGTGCGGCGACATTGGACCCGGATGTGCATATTAAGGGGCAGGAGGATGCTTATAAGGAGGTTATCAAGACTGCGGTGGGTGGCGCTGCCGGTGTGATTCACGCTGTGGATTCGGCGACGACTGATTGTCAGCCAAATGCGAATGTGGAGGCGTTGCGCGTGTTTATGCTGAATAAGAAGATAGAGGCTCGTCCGACGTGGAAGCCTATGCATAAGCAGCCTGTTTATGCCGCTGCTCCTGTCTATACGAATGGCGTGGAGGAGGATTTGTTTAAGGTGGGCTTTTGTCTTCCTGCGGGGCCGTATGTTTCTGATGAGGATGTGAGGTATATTGTGGAGTGCATTAAGGAGGCGATTGTAAAATAAGGTCATCGTAATTCGTTGGAGCCTGACCGGGTACTTTTTCCTGACTATACCCGGTTAGTGTTCCGGTGACACCCGGGCACTTTTTGGTGGCGATGGACAGCATAGAGCACACCGGAAAGATGAAGGTTATCACCCCGTTAGTCGGCTCTCAGGTCGATATCTGCAAGGCCTTCGGCTTCGCTATCCCTGACGGCTGTGCTCCAGTCTATATCTTCAAGGCTAAGTCAACCACCCGCAAAAGAGGTCGCCCGACTAAGCCGAAAACTTCGGAGCTGGAGTATTAATTGTACAAAATGAATCAAAATTCACATTTAGAGCTGTATGAGAAGAATGCTTTCTACAAAGGCTGGGGCTACGTTCAGTTATGATTGTCCTCAGTTTACTTATGCTGTGCGTAAGGATCTGGTGGAGATTATATACAAGGTTAAGCCGGGTGTTTATCTGGTTGTGAATTTTCAGAGGGTTGACTCTACGAGCGGGATGTTGTTTGTGAACTGGGGAAGGTATTGGAACAGGATTACTAATGATAAGTTGCAGTTGCCGAAGGTTGAGAAGTGCTGTCCGGTTCTGTTTGAGGTGTTGACGGGTGATGATAAGGACGGGATTGGAGAGATGTATCTCGGTATGTCGAAAGAGGATGCGGAGCATGGTTTCGGTCTCGAAGTGGCTTTGCCCGACAAGCTTTCTTTGCTTCTTTGCCTGACTCCTTCGGTTATCAATAAGGCCGGTATAATGAAGAATAAGATGCTGACCATATATAACGAGCTTGTGAAGAATCCGCCTTTCCCTGCCTGGAAGACCGATCTTGAAGAGGTCTGGGAGTAGGTTCTTACGGCTTCTTACTGCAGGCTTCTTTGCCAGCAAGACTTATTCCGGACGATACCCGTTCAGCATTCCGGTGATACCTGTTCATTTTTTTTGGTGGCAATCACTGTTCAGATTTGGATGGCAGTGGACATCAATCTGCTGGAGACTTGTATCTGAACAACAAAGAAGTAACAAATGTGGCTTCCAGATGCTTGTGGGCCATTTTGCTGACCTCAGCAAAATGGCGTGATGCGAAAACATCAAATTAAAGTGAGATGCTCAGGCTAATAATTTGTAAATGATAGCAGCGGAATGGATGTACTATCTGTATCACTTTCAAATGTACCAGTCATAGCGGAATGGATGTACCATCTGTATCACTTTCAAATGTACCACTTGCCGCAGTTTGTGGAGGCCTTTGACTGGAAGTTCATCTCCTTCCTATTTGTGCCTCAGGTGGGTAAGCATATTACGAAATAGCCGTAAAATACAATATTATTCCCTTTATTTAAGTGCCACATGCAGCGGGGTTTGCTTATTTGGGGAATTTGTTATACATTTGAAAAAAGTATAACAAAACTGGATATGGACACGATCGAGGATTATATGGCCAAGGATGATGATAGGTATGAGGCATTATTTCGTCAGATTGAAAACTTGAAACCATCCAATCCCATCAAACTGAACTTTCCGGAGCCTATGGCTGAGCTTATCTTTTCCGATGAGCAGCTTGATAAAGATCCCAAATTAGCCTATCTGGTTAACAAGTTATAATTGATCTGGTAATTGAATGTACTGACGCACTTCAGAGAAGAAAATATTGTTGCACATTCTAATTAATTTATTACCTTTCCTCTATAAATCAAGTATTCCATACGTGCGAGGGATAAGCAAAAGCGG
>ERZ827168.119-NODE-119-length-124607-cov-23.118047_pt1 | contig 124607 bp, 95 predicted proteins | sample MGYA00519868_ERZ827168 | MGnify/ENA primary metagenome ERZ827168 (study PRJEB31778, sample SAMEA3449271) | human gut metagenome | biome: human gut; feature: human-associated habitat; material: faeces | place: United Kingdom | collected 2010/2012 ... | reverse complement strand
TTTCTTGCATAAAGTTAATGTTTTTAATTTATTTAACAATGATTTGACATGATGATGTGTAGCGATTGCGGCGGCATCATCGTGTTTCAAGGCTGCAATAGTATGCAAAAAATTTTCGAAAACATTGGAAATGTGGGTACAGGAATGCAGATTTTTATGATTTTTATGTACCGTGGAAGATTTTTATGTGTTTTGTGGTTTTTTCTGGAAATTAATTTATGATTTTTATCTGTCTAAAACCACAGTACAAAATTGTAATTGATCGGGACGCGGACACGCCCTGGCCTGAAACAGTATTGACTTTCAATGAGTTATAAAACGAGGCATGGAAACGTGGCCAAAAAAAGCCAGCGTTTCCACGCCCCAATTAAAATGCTATTTGATTATCAATCAGTTGCAAAAACCCCGTGGCCGCGTCCCGACATGAATGATGTAAATCCGGACGGGGACGGCGGGTGAAGCCGGCATTGGCTCCCGAAAAGAGGGGACCCGCGCAGTGGGTAGGACCGGCGGAATTCTCCGTCCCTACCCGTGGCTTCTGCTGTCACGTGCTCAATTCCTGAATAAGTCGGTATCTTGTGAGCTAACTAACTAAATATTAACCAATGAGCTGCGAAATATTGTGCGCGCAGGTGCGTTTAACTAGACAGCAATTACCTGAACTCCGAGTTCTTCTATTTCCTTTTTCTTTTCGAAAGGCAATTCCGTGTCGGTTATCAGAATGTCGATTTCGGACAGGCTCGTTATGTGGGCGAACCCACGTTTGCCCAGCTTGCTTGAATCGCACAGCACAATGCTTTTCTCAGCTGATTGAATCATTTGCCTGGTTAGTTCGGCCTCTTCCCTGGTGGCGCAGGTTATACCATAAGAAACGTCAAACCCGTCTATGCCGAAAAATAGTTTGGAACAGAAGATGTTGCGTACGGATTGAATGGCATCGTTGCCGTAAACAGACAATGTGTTGCTATAAAGCATTCCGCCGACCTGCATTACGCTGATGCTGTCATTTTCCCCAAGCATGGTCGAGATATTGACCGCAGTGGTCACGATATTGAGTCTCCCTTTCGGCTTAAGGGTTTCAGCAAAGACGGCGACAGTGGAACCGGAAGCAAGAAAAATCGAATCATTCTCTTCGATAAGTTCCGTTGCAGCCTTTGCTATTCGCATTTTTGCATCATAGTTGATCAGTTTCTTCTTGCCCTGGCAGATATCCTTGACCGGCGCCGAAGATGGAACCGCGCTTCCATAGGACCTGTGAAGAAGCCCCTTGGATTCGAGGTAGTTCAAATCTTTCCTGATGGTAGTCTGCGTAACCCTGAATCTATCAGCCAATGCCGCAACCTTGACAATGCCTTGATCGAATATTGAATTCAGAATTAATTGTCTCCGCTCACGAATTCCGCTCATATCAATAGATGTAGTTTGTTTTAATGTTTCCAAATGTGGCTGCAAGGTACATATTATAATCGATTAAATCAATAATACAGTCACGAAAGTTTCGTTTTGGTTATGAACGAAACTTTAAAATAAAACAAACACAACATTTTTCGTCAAAAATGTTTCATAAACAAAATCTTTTTTTATAACTTTGCGCAGTAACCTGATGGGTGAACCATTGCGCAAAAGAGACAATAACACTGACAAGGCGCTTCTGCAGCGGGAAAAAGCGGTGTCCGCAGCAAAGTCTGCCTTATACGAATAAACCATAATTATTCAGCAATATGCGAATCATTGTCAAACAATTAATTATCACGGTTCTGTGTATGACAGAAGCCGCGATGGTACTGGAGTCTCAGATGTCTGCGGCAATAGTGCCACAAGACGTCAAGAAAACCATAAACATCACTGGAACCGTGACCTCCAAAGACGGAGAACCTCAAATCGGTGTCATGGTCTATGTAAAAGGAGTCGCAACCACAACGGCATCCAGTGCGATGACTGACGCAAATGGAAAATATTCACTTGCGGCACCGTCAAATGCTGAATTGGTGGCAAGTCTGCTTGGATTCAAGGAACAGGCTCAACCCGTTTCAGGCAGAAGCGTGGTGGATTTTATCCTTGAACCGGAGAACACCATTCTGGACGAGGCTGTGGCGATAGGTTACGGAACACAGAGCAAGTTGACGCTTACAGGTTCAGTGGCCCAGACTTCGGGACGAGATCTTGTCAAGAACTCTTCAGTCAACATCTCACAAGGTTTGGCCGGGCGACTTTCGGGTGTGATAGTGAGCAATAGGACAGGAGAACCTGGAAAGGATAATGCGACCATGTTCATCAGGGGGCGCAGCACGCTTGGAGACAACAGCCCTCTGATTGTCATTGACGGGGTGCCGAGATCAAATGAAGAGTTCAGTCGTCTTTCCGGAGATGAAATCGAAAGTGTAAATGTGCTGAAGGATGCGTCGGGTGCAATCTACGGTGCGAGATCGGCCAATGGCGTCATTCTGGTGACCACGAAGCGCGGCAAATACAACGACGGGTCCACGGTTACGTTCAACTACGACCTTGGACTTCAACAACCTACACGGCTAGTCAAGATGGCTGACGCTATTCTATATACAAAAGCCTATAACGACGAGCTTGCCATAACCGGCGCCTCCCCGATGTACAACGAAACTCAGATTCAGCACTATAAGGATGGTGATGACCTTATAAACTACCCTAACACCAATTGGTTTGACGAAATTATCAAACCTGTCTCAGTGCAGCATAAATATGGAATGAGCATAAGCGGTGGCGCGGAGCGAGTTGCCTATTTTGTCGAGTTCAATGGCCAATATCAGGATGGAATTTATGAGAAGAGCGCGACCAAATACAAACAATTCAATGTCCGTTCGAATATTGATATACGAGTGACCAAGTCTCTCAAACTCGGTGTGAACCTTAACGCCAGGCAGCAGCACAAGAACTATTCGGCATTCCCTTCTGACAGTTATGGAATCTTCTATATAGCTACGAGGCTGAAGCCGACAGGGGCAGCCTACTATCCCAACGGGTATCTGCGGGGCGGAACAAATCCGGCTGTCATGGTGCAGGATCTTACCGGCTATGACCGGACTACTATCAACACGATCAATACCACATTTACGCTGAACTGGAATCTGGATGCTATAACCAAGGGACTTTCCGTTAACGGGACAATGGCTTATGACGTTATAGGCAATTTCCAGAAAAACTGGCAGAAAAACTGGCAGTATTATTCTTACGATGAAGTGACTGAACTTTATGAGGAAAGGACAAACTCATATTGGAGCACACCTGTTCTTCATGAATATCAAAGGAACAGCCACACATTGACAATGAATGCCAATGTCAACTATGACAGGAATTTCCGCGGACATCATGTGACGGCGCTGGCTGGATTCGAACAAGCGACGTATCGCCTGGATTACATGGGCGCCGGCATCAACAAATACGATTCTGATATTCTCGACGAATTTTTTGCCGGGTCTGCCGACAAAGACTGGTACAGTATCAAGGGTTATGCCCGCGAGACGGCGAGAAGGAGCTGGTTCGGAAGATTGGGATACGACTGGAAAAGCCGCTATCTGGTGCAGTTGATAGGTCGTTTCGATGGTTCCGAAAATTTCCCTAAGAACAAACGCTGGGGCTTTTTCCCTGGAGTTTCCGCAGGCTGGAGAATCTCCGAGGAGCCGTTCCTCAAGCAAAATGCCGCTTGGCTGACAAACCTTAAGTTACGTGCATCATACGGAGAACAGGGAAACGACCAGATTGACTCGTTCCAGTACATGACTACGTATGGCTACACATCATTGTCCTCTTATAAACAGAGATTCGATGACAAAGATGTCAATTTCATAATCCCGGGGAAAGTCCCTAACAAAAATGTCACTTGGGAAGTTGCCAAGACTTGGAACATAGGTGTGGACGGCAGTATCAAAAACGGGCTTTTCGCTTGGGAACTGGAGTTCTTCAAAACGGAACGGTCCAACATCCTTTGTACGAGAAATGCGTCAATACCATACTATACCGGTTTGCCGAACAGTCTTCCTGACGAGAACATCGGTATAGTGGACAACAAAGGCGTTGAATTGCAACTGCACCATCAGGGCAAGTCCGGGAACGGTGACTTCGTTTACCATGCAAGCGGTAATTTCATGTTTGCACGCAACCGGATCAAATTCATGGATGAAACTCCATGGGGTGAGGGCCATGAATATATGAATCTTACCGGTCATCCTATGGGAGCCCAGCTGTACTATCAGGTAAAAGGAATCAACAAGACACAGGAAGACCTTGAGAACAATCCGCAGATGGCAGGTGCCACGCTTGGAGATTTCATTTTCGAGGATCTTGACAATGATGGTAAAATCACAACGTATGACCAGAAAAGATGTGACCTCACACCTGTGCCTGAAATAGTATTCGGTGCCAGTTTCGACGCAACTTGGAAAAACTTTGACTTCTCCCTTCTCCTACAGGGACAGGCAAGGGCCAGGTTCTACTATGCTCCTTTGACAGACCCTGTTTCCGGCAATATTGAAAAGGAGGCAGCTGAGAAGGCCTGGACATTGTCAAACACCTCTTCCAACTATCCGCGAATCGGTTCCACCGTAAGCAACGGAGGTGTGAACAATGCGTCATTCTATTATCGCAATGCTGCTTTCTTGAGACTGAAAAATGTCGAGATAGGTTATACCATTCCTGACAATGTCCTGTTCAACAAAATGAGAATAAAGAGTTTAAGATTCTATGTCGCCGGCTATAACCTGCTGACATTTTCCGGATTGAAGAACGTCGATCCTGAAACCAGCGATGAATCTTATCAGACCTATCCGCAATTGCGTATTTTCAATACCGGCGTGAAATTGACTTTCTAAACGAATGATAATATGAAAAAGATAATTGCAATATTCACTGCTGCTGCGCTGTTTGCATCCTGCAGCAATGATTTCCTTAACAAGACTCCGCTTGACAAACTTTCGGAGGATGCCGTTTTCAACAGCACTGCGCTGGCGGAAAACTACATCAATGCGCTTTACACGGTACTGCCGGATCCGTTTCAGGAAGGAAATATCGGATGCATCACGGACGAGGGCTATTTTCGATACGGCGGAACGAGTACGCGATTCATAGCTTCGGGCACAATGACTCCTGACAATGTGATGTATCAGAATGAGGGAGGAACGGCACATAGCACGAGAACAACTTTTCTGAATATCTGGAACCGCACCTACGACCGCATATACAGAATGAACTATTTCCTCAGTTATGTGGACGAGAAGGGAACGAAGATTCCTACGGAAGATATCGACAGGCTTAAAGGAGAAGTCTATTTCCTGCGGGCATGGGCATATACGAATCTAATTGAAAGATATGCCGGAGTTCCTATCATCACGAAAGCCTATGACCTGAAGGATACGTATGATGCCTCCAGAAATAACTTCGACGAATGTGTTGACTTCATTCTGCAGGATCTGGACAAGGCTGAATCTCTTCTTCCTGCCAAGGACAAGGCCGTGAAAGGCAGAGCCAACAAAGATATCGTTCTGGCATTGAGAAGCCGTCTTACCTTGTTGGCAGCCTCTCCGTTGTTCAATGATCCTGACCGTCCGGATGGCGGAATATTCAGAGGCACATATACCAATGAAAAATGGAAGAGGGCCCTTGATGCGACAAAACGGATCGTTGACCGCGCGGACATTGACGGTGCCTACCGTCTCGCCGAAACTTATGAAGGAATGTGGAACGATCTCAATTCTCCGGAGGTCATTTGGGGCAAGTACTTCGTGTCCAATGCGGATGCCAACGACAATACGATGAAAAAGGCTCAGTTGCTTTATTCGGTGGTCTATTTCAATGGGTGGACGGCATTTAATCCGACTCAGGCCATCGCGCTGGACTATGAAATGAAAAACGGAAAGAAAATTTTCGAGGAAGGCTCCGGTTTCGATGTCAAACATCCTTACAAAGGTCGTGACCCAAGGTTCTATAAGAGCATAGCTGCACCGTTCAGCAATTATCCGAATACTGACAACGGCGGCTATCACGACAATGTCCTGGACCTTTCCCTTTACTACGACAATGTAAAGAAGTCCGATTTCGAATCCGGAAAGAAAGAGCCTGACTATACGGCAAAGGCCAAGCACTTGTGGCACGCCACGAATACTATGGGGCTTGAAATGATGAAATGGTACATTCCGACATCTCCAATAACGGAATCAGAGACAGGAACCCTGTTTTTTCCATGGTTCAGGCTGGCCGAGATATATCTCAATTATGCCGAATGTGCATTCAAGACAGGTGACGAAAATCTTTGCCGTGAATATATAAACAAGGTGCGCCAACGCAAGGATGTGATGATGCCTCCGGTTACTGAAAGCGGCGAAGCATTGTGGGACCGCCTGGTGAATGAGCGCAGGGTCGAATTGGCATTCGAAGCGTTCCGTTACTTCGATGTGAGAAGATGGAAAACTGCACAATTCTATGAGAATGTGCCTTTTGCAGGAATGCGGACAATGATTCTGAGAAATGGAACTCAGAATGATACTATTTATCGTGTCGCCCGACCATACGACGAGACAATGAACAATACCTGCTACTACTGGCCTAATTCTTCGCAGAGAACGGAATATCTGAAGGCGAACGCCAAGGATATCTTTGAAGAAGCAAGTTCTGATTCGGACGGAGCAGTTCAGGTGAAAGGCTCGTCGATCAAGTATCGCTGGCTCGGAAAAGAATACTGGGTGGACTATGGTGACTGCTGTCTTACAGTGAGCCCTACGCAGAAACATTTCAGAAAAGTGGATGGAGAGTGGCCGAATTACCTGATGCCTATTCCAGCCAATGAGATAACCAAGTCTAACGGAACACTTGTACAAAACCCTGGATATTAAAAATATGAAACCCTGGATATTTACAGCATTATTTGTCGTCTGCATCGCAACGTCCTGCAGTCATGGCCGGCTGGAGATGAATTACCATTCGGCGGACATCTCTACATTGCCGGATGAGCATGTGGTTTTGGCTGGATTTGCAGCAAGGCATGGCCTGTCTGATGGTATTCATCAGAACTTGAGAACGCATTGCCTTGTCATAAAAGATGATGCAGGTCAGAAGGTCTGCATCATATCCAATGATTTGATGGAAATCTCTCCTGCAATTACCGATACGCTCAGAACAATGATTTCAGAGAGGTCGGGAATTGCGCGGGAAAACATTCTCATCCATAACATACATACCCATTCGGCCCCGAGATCCGGAGGAGCTTCCGTCATTGCCGGAGGCACGAACAGAGAGTGGAAGTTCAGGATGATCGATTCTCTCGTGGGAAATGCAGTAAGAACGATTACCGCAGAGAAGGAGTTTTCCTCTTTCCGGCTGGAGACCGGTAAGGCTGAAACGATAATCAACGGTAACAGGTGCGAGAAGGAAGGACCATGCGATCATGATGTCTATGTGGCCAGATTCATCAGAAAGAAGCATCCGATGGTCACGATAGTCAATCTTGCTTGCCATCCTGTCTGTATGGGGCCTGGCAGCCATGCTTTATCTTCTGACTATCCGGGGAGTTGCGGAAAGATTCTCTCTGAAGAATGGGGTGGAGAGGTCTTCCAACTGACAGGGGCGGCAGGAAATATGGATCCGGTATTGGGCCCGCGGGATGCTGCCTATGCGGAGGAGTGCGGAAAATCGCTGGCGTCATCACTGCTCGGGATGACTTTCACCAGGGTTGAGAATAAAGGACTGCTGAGGCTTGTCAATGAAGCCATCGACCTGCCGTATAAGGCAGATCAGATTACTCCGGAATTGGTCCGCCGTCATGCGGACTCTCTTGTCCGGACATCGTCGAAGGTGTCGGCTTCGTTCGGAGAAGACGTGCGGAACTGGGAAAGCGAAATTCTGGACAGGTTCAAATCTGGACCGGTTCCGAACAGACTGCGATACAATGTCCACGTGGTGGATCTGGACGGTGTGTTGTTTTTTTTCAGCGATGGTGAGCCGTTCTGCGAGTATCAGACAGAAGCCAGAGAATATTTTCCGGACAAGACTATCTTCTTCGCCGGCTATACCAATGGGCAGAATTCATATCTTCCTTCGGAACGGGCCTACAAGGTGCGGAAAGGATATGAATACGAAACCGAGCAGATGCACATCTATATCAAGGCTCCATATCCTCTTTCAGAGAAATGTCCGTCTGTTTATCTGAATGGCGTCAAAAATATTCTGTCAGAGGCTATTGCGTCAGAGACTGAAGAACCGGTGGGATATGCTGCGTCTTACGGAATAATCCCGGCCCCTGAATCATTGATGCCCCGTCCTGGAAAGTTTACTCTTGACAACCGCACAGGTTTGCAGGTGGAAACTGATGAAGAGGAATTTGCCCGGGCTGCGGAGGTGTTCATCGACAGGGTCAGGACTGCGTCAGGATTGGATATCGTCAGCAAGAATAAAAAAAGAAAGGGGATAATACTCCGCAAGGTTGAAGGGCTCGGCCCGGAAGAATATCGTCTCAAGGTCTCGCCAGAAGACATTGTCGCCGAAGCTGCTACTCCGGCAGGAGCGTTCTATTCCCTCCAGACTCTGTTGCAATTATTGCCTCCTGAAATATATTCCTCGAAGAAAATTACGGGTATCAAGTGGACAATCCCATGTTGCGAGATTTCCGACAAACCTGCGTTTTCATATCGCGGAATGATGCTTGACTGTGGAAGGCACTTCTATCCGAAAGAATTCGTGAAGAAATTCATTGATCAGATGTCAATTCTCAAGTTGAACATGTTTCACTGGCATTTGACGGAAGACCAGGGATGGCGAATTGAGATCAAGAAATACCCGCTCCTTACAGAAGTGGGCTCTAAAAGGCCATATACGGCCGATTATGACGATAAGAATCCTGACGGGAAGCCACACGAAGGGTTCTACACCCAGGAAGATATCAAGGAGATAGTGGACTATGCCACACTTCGTCATGTGACGGTCGTTCCCGAAATTGAAATCCCAGGGCACTCGACGGCAGCGCTTGCGGCATATCCGGCGTTGTCATGCGACTCCACCAAGACTTACAAGGTATCCACATGTTGGGGAATAAAGGAGGATGTTTACTGTCCCAGCGAGTTTACTTTCCGATTTCTGGAGGATGTCTTTACTGAAATGCTTCCTTTGTTCCCTTCACGATATTGGCATATCGGAGGTGACGAGTGTCCGCAGAAAGCATGGAAAGAGAGTGCATTCTGCCGGAATCTGATGAAACAGAAAGGATTGAAAAGTTACGATGAGATTCAGTCATTGTTCGTTAACCGTGTAAGTTCATTCTTGAGAAGTCACGGAAAGACCGTGATCGGATGGGATGAGATTCTGGATGGAGGAAACGTGGACGGAATGGTGGCACAGTCATATAGAGGCCATGCTCCAGCAGCCAAAGGAATTAGACGCGGACACTATGTTATTCTATCGCCTGACCGGTGGTGCTATTACAATTATTATCAGGCTGATCCTGAAACAGAGCCGAAAGCCAACTCGCTTCTTCTCACTCTGAAAAAGGCGTACAATTATTATCCGGTAGTGGACTCTTTGCCGGAACTGAGCAAAAAATATATCATCGGGGCGGAAGGTTGTGTGTGGGGTGAATTTATCCCTGATGTCAACTCCGCCGAGTACTGGACATTCCCTAGAATGGCCGCAATGTCGGAAGTCGGATGGACGGAGCGACAGAACAAGGACTGGCAGTCATTCAGGGTGAGGATGGAAAAGGAGATGAAAAGGTTGGAGGCCTCTGAAATCGCATGTTCGAAAGTATATTGGAATGTGATTTTCGATTATGACAGCATTAATCTTCCAAGGCCTGTGGACGCGGACCTGATGCTGGAATATCCATATGCTGCCATCCATTACACCACTGACGGCACGGATCCTACACCTGATTCACCTGTATTCAGCAGGAAGTTCACTCCGGGCAAAGGCGTTACAGTGAAGGCGCAGGGTTTTACCCATGATGGAAGGCCTGTCGGCAAGCCGACATCCAAAAGATTTTGATGATGAAAAGATTTATCATATTGCTTGCGGCGGCGTCCGCAGTCGGCTGCTCAGGGAAAGCTGCTTTGGGGGATTCGGTAAATATCATCCCTCAGCCATCTCATGTCGAGACCGGGACCGGGCATTTTATCTTGGATGAAGAAACGGTCATCTACCTCGATCCGGACTCTGAAGTCAAACGGACTGTGGATTTCCTGAATGACAGGCTTTCTACAGCGTCAGGTTATTCTCTTGAGACTGCCCCCATTGACTTGAATCAGAAGAAAGGCATATTTTTTCTTGAGGCGGGACTTTCGAAAGAGTCTTATCATCTGAAAATTGACAGCTGCAGAGTAGTGGTTGAATACGGAGACGGGGCCGGTGCTTTCTATGGCCTTCAGACGTTGTTCCAATTGTTTTCCATCGAAATCTTTTCTTCTGAAAGGACGGGCATAAGGCGTTGGGGGCTTCCGTGCTGTGATATTGAAGATACACCGAAATTTGGTTACCGGGGAATGCATCTGGACTGTTGCCTCCACTTCTTTGATATCGATTTTCTGAAAAGGTATATAGACCTGATGGCACTTCACAAGGTGAACCGATTCCATTGGCATCTTACTGAAGATCAAGGGTGGAGATTGGAGATCAAAAAGTACCCGCTGCTGACCAGTAAGGGACAATGGCGGAAAGAAACCGTCGTAGGGTCATTGAAGTCGGGGATATATGATGGAAAAAGGTATGGTGGATACTATACGCAGGAACAGGTCCGTGATCTTGTGGAGTATGCGGCTGCAAGATATGTCACGATTATTCCGGAAATCGAAATGCCAGGGCATGCCCTTGCCGCGATATCATGCTATCCATCACTAAGTTGCGGGCTGGACAGCACCTACGAGACAGCCACCAGATGGGGAGTCTTCCGGCAGGTCTATTGTCCTAAGGAAGAAACGTTTGACTTCCTGGAGGATGTGATGGATGAGGTGATGGAGTTGTTCCCGTCACAACTTATACACATAGGGGGAGATGAATGTCCGAAATACAGTTGGAAGAGATGTCCTCATTGTCAGGCATTGATAAAGAAGCTTGGGCTCAAGGATGAGTTCGGCTTGCAGAGTTGGTTCATCCAAAGGATGGAGAAATATATCAATTCCAAAGGTCGTGAAATCATCGGCTGGGACGAGATTCTGCAGGGAGGGTTGGCCCCGAATGCGAAGGTCATGTCATGGCTGGGCGAAGAAGGTGGCATCAGGGCTGCTGAAATGCGTCATGAGGCCGTTATGGCACCACATCCGAAGTATTATCTTGATTATTGGCAAGGAGATCCTGACAGTGAACCTCTTGCCATGGGCGGGCCTACGATGTTGAGGACAGTCTATGACTACGACCCTGTACCTGAAACCCTGTCCGATGATGAACGTGGGTATATCATCGGAGTGGAAGGATGTGTCTGGACTGAATATCTTCCGACACCGGAGAGAGTTGAATATATGGCGTGGCCAAGAATGTGCGCAATCGCGGAAAACGGCTGGAGTACCGCCGCCAAGGATTGGGACTCGTTCGCGAGGAGGCTAGAAAAGCATTTTGACAGATTGGATTGCCTGGGCGTCCAGGCATGCCGGAACTTCTTCTGCCCGTTCATTGAGTTTCATGACGATACCGCGTATGACAAAGTCGTAACTATTTCCGCGGATTTGCCTGATGCCGAAATCAGATACACTCTTGACGGAAGCATGCCTGGCGCAGATTCGTTCCTATATGAGACACCGTTCACGATAAATCGCTCCCAAACGGTAAAGGCCATTCTTGTAAGGGATGGGAAGGTGATGGGAGAAGTCAAGACAAAGAATTATAAATAAAAGCAATAATCACTATGGCATTAAGACTTACTGAACAACCGTCGTTACACGACAATCTTGAGAAAAAAAGCGTAGCTGAACTGTTGCGCGAAATCAACGAGGAGGACAAGAAAGTGCCCCTCGCCATCGAGAAGGTTCTTCCTGATTTGGAAAAATTGGTGAGTGCGATAGAGAGACAGATCAGAAATGGAGGAAGAATGTTCTACTGCGGAGCCGGAACCGGCGGAAAGCTGGCGGTGCTGGACATGCTGGAGATTCCGAACACTTATGGGGTTTCTCCGGATATGATACAATGCGTTCTTGCCGGAGGTGTCGAGAACCTTGTCCTTGACCTTGAGGAGAAAGAGGATGACGTGGATGAAGGCTGGAGGACGCTTCAGGAAAAACACATCTGCCCATCGGACATTGTCGTCGGAATCTCGGCGAGCGGAAACACTCCGTATGTGCTGGCGACCCTCAAAGCCTGTCATGAACATGGTATTCCGACAGGATCGTTCGTCAACAATCCCGGCTCTCCGATTTCGAAGTATTCTGACTACCCTGTGGAAGTTATCACGGGGCCGGAATTTATCACAGGAAGCACGAGGATGAAATCCGGCACGTCCCAAAAACTGATTTGCGACATGATCAGCACGACTGTCATGTGCCGTCTCGGAAGAGTAGAGGGAAACAGGATGGTGCATGCCCACCTCATCAACAACAAGGTAGTGGACAGACTCACCCGGACAATGGTAGAACGCAATCCCTCCCTGGACTACAAGACATGTGAGAATTATATCAAGAAGTACGGGGGACTCACTGAAGCGGAAAATGAACTTCTGAAAGTGGGTATCCTTAAACAAAAACCCGTTGAAATCAATTAGTTTATGAACTCAAGCCTACCAATTATCCTTTTGTCCACAACTCTTCTCGCCGGCGGATGCAAGGAATCCGGAGCAGAAGACACGGGACGTTTGCAAGGAGTCGTGATCAATGAAATCGCGGCACACGACCAGACAGCCGATGCTCCGACTTGGGTGGAAATCCTCAATACGGGAGCGGAAAGCATTGATATTTCCGGTCTGGGCCTGTTCTTGTCAGACCAGTACTTTTCGAAAAAATGCATTTGGAAGGCACCTGACGGTTCGAAGTTGAAACCTGGAGAACGTCTGGTGATGTCCACTGAAGACGAGACACTGACTACGGGAATAGCATCAGATTCGGAGTTTGAACTGAAACTGGCATTGCGCGCTTCGGAAAAGGCCGTTGATTCGTTTACCAGAAGCGATGCCTTTGAAAAACCATCTGTACAGACGGCGAGGGGCAGCTACCAGAGAATCCCTGATGGAAGTTCAGACTGGAGAAATCTGACATATTCAAGTAGGGGAAAGGCGAATGAGATATTTGATCTTGACAATACTAGACGACTTGGTTTCTGGGCATGGAGCAGTCATGTGCCGAGCCTTATGGCCGATGACTGTTCGATGATGAAATCATTGAAGTCCAAAGGTTATGATCATATCATATTGAATTACGCTGCATTTTATCCATCAGCGCGGAAGACCACCCTGCAATTCATTGAGGCGGCGGAAACAATCGGTCTGACGGTTCATGCCTGGATTCAGTGTTTCCACAATTCTTCAGGATGGATCAATCCGATAGATGATGAGGGCAATCGCTATAAAGATGAGATTTTTGAAGAAATCATCAACAATGCGAAATCCTACATTGAAGACTTCGGAGTAAAAGGCGTTCATCTGGATTATATCCGGTTCGGTGGCACAGCCTACAAGCACAATCCTTCAGCCGAAGTCAATGCTGTAGGGGCGGTGACGAGATGCTGCAGAGAATTGCGCGAATTGTGCGACAGTTATGAGGAAGGTCTGGTCACGTCAGCAGCGCTGATGCCTGATGATACTGATGACTATTATTACTATGGTCAGAATCATAACGAGATGGGAAAATATATCCATGTGCTCATGCCGATGATATACCGTTACTCCTATGGCTATAGCGATGAATCTTGTCGCCGTGCCGCGAAGAAATTTGCAGATAACACCGGAGGCGCTGAATGCTGGGCAGGCTTGACCACCTATCGTGGAGATGACAGCAAGGTCTATCCTATGGATGCGGAAGGAATAATGAAGGATTGTGAAGTCTTCAAGGGAAGTGGCGCCAAGGGACTGGTTCTCTTCCGATATGGCCTCGGAGAATTCCCGGACATGAATGAATACATTATCAAATAACACTAAAAAATCAAAGCATTATGAAGAAAAATTGGTTTTATCTGATTGCCTTGACAATTATTGCGGGTATGTTTTCCGCTTGCGATAATGGCAACAAAGATGACGGACCTGATGTAAAGTCAGTTGCGACCGTCTCGATGCAGGATTTGACTGGATCGATAGCGTCGATGTACGCAGAATGGGAGAAAAACACTACCATACCGACATCGCTTGAAGTCGCCGGCAAGAATCTCACCCAGCCTCAGTACCAATATGCGCTCTGCGTTCTGGTGAAGAACCTCACTTCCGGAAAAACTTCCGGAAATGTCGATGTGCTGAACTACAAAGCGGCAGATCATCCGGACAGAGACAGCTACGACGCTGAAACAATCGCCGTTACAGGAGAAGAAAGTGTTGATGCTGTCGCGTCCAAGATGCTTCAGGCCATGAAAGAGAAAGGGCAAGTCCCTAACCAGACTTTGTTCATCAGGAATGGACAAGCCATCGCTTTTTCCACGAACCGTGCGACAGTGACACTTGCGCGGACAGTGGCTGCATACAAGAACGATGGAAAACTGCCTGGCTCCGTATCTACTGAATATCTTTCTGCATCTGCGTCTCTCCTCGGTTTCGCCGAACAGCTTGTTTCATATCTTGATGTCTGGCAGAAAACCGTCGGGACAGTAAGTGCAGACGGAAGCCACTGCACGGACAATGGTACTGCGTGGGAAAATGTTCATTTTATTCCTATTCCTTACAGTGGAGGTGCCTATGCGGACGGTGCTGACCAATACGACCCTAAATACCAGCCTTACCATACGATTACGGTGGCAGGTACGGAATACACCGCTGCACAGTGTTTTATCATTGCGGCTAAAGGATTCCTTGACCTTGTCACGAAGGAAGGATCTGCTCTCATACAGACCGAGAGAAATACCCCAGTGCATAATCTCGGCAACGGCAAGAGTTTGCGTGAAAAGATTCCGGCCGTCGAGGAATGGGCAATATGGGGAAGCTATCCATGGTATGAAAAAGCAGACGAGCCATGTGGTGTCATCAATTTCTCGGACAAAGTCCCATGCGACCTTGCTTTCATGGCAAGAACCCTTCCTTGGTTCATTAAAAGAGCTCAGGATCTCGGCTGCATCGGAAACTTCTTGAATTATGACGAGGATCCGAACAATTCCCTTGTTATGCCTCCATATTGTGGTATAATTTCTTCGATGCGCACGTTCCTTATATTGTGCAGATTCTACAAGCACCTGTTGGACAATAACATAACAGAGAATGTCTATGATGCTGTAAAAGACATAAAACTCGACTATGACTTCTATGGCATAGAGATGCCTGATATCGAACTCAAGACCAAGGAAGTAAACCTGAAAGCCGCAGGAGAGACAACTGAAGCGTCATTCGTCGCCAAGAAATCATGGACGGCGACTGCAAGTGCTGACTGGATCAGTGTAAGCCCGGCTTCAGGAGACGCTGCCGCTCCTGCCAAGGTCCAGATTACAGTTCAGGCCAATACCGGAGGAGAACGTGAGGGCGCCGTCCTCATCAAAGGCGGAAACGTCAATGACGGACTGTCCATAACGGTCAAACAGGCTGCGTATGCAGCGCCTTCCGGAGCGACTGTCAAGGATTTCGCAGAACAGTATGTGACCCTGATCGGAATCTGGGAGCAGACCACAGGTACCATCAATATGATTACCGGAGAAACTCCTGCAGAGGCTGGAAGCGAGTATGAGGAATTCAACGTCCAGAATGCTCATTATATTCCTTCGACTACGAAAGTCACCATCAAGGACAAGGAATACAATACTGCAGACATTTTCGAGCTGGCGCTCAGAAGCTACCTTCTTCTTCGCGGCTACGATGGAAACTATACCCAGAAGAATGGTGTCGGGAACATTCCTGCAATTAGCGGAACAGTCAAGATGTCTGAAACTGAGCTTCCGTTGACGCATGGCTTCAAATGGGGATCAAGTCCTTACAATGAAACGAAGAACAATAACGGTCATCTCGTGATGGGTTCTGATGAAAATGGAATGCACTGCAAAGTAAAAATTGACTGGTTGGACAATTTCGCAATGAGGAATGTGAATTTTGCATTCGGCAACGAAAATGCAATCTCCAATTTGAGCGGCTATGTCGGCAGACTTGAAGGCTATTATGGATGCGCCTGCTCAATGAGAGCCCTGATAACTTACGCATTTTTCTTCAAGTACATGCTCGACAATAAATTGGAAGACGCCAAAGATATCAGCGCCGACCAGATTTTCAGAACCGAACTGTTCGGTGACGAGCAATAGTTTTCGGGCATGGGAGGCTGACCTCTCCCATGTCTGCCAATATTACAATCAGATTAGCAATGAAGAAGATTATCACAATTCTCTCTGTGCTTCTGGCATTTACCGCATGTCAGGCATGTTCGAAGGAGGACAAGGGAGACAACGGAAAGGACCAACCGAAAGAATTCGTCGCCACATCATGGAACGGGGAGTTCCTCAAAGCTGTTTCCGAAGCCTACGAAGTGTTTGTCGAGACCGACAGGATGCCGGTTTCCGTCAATGTGGAAGGAATAAGCTATAGTCAGGCAAAATACTTTTCTGCTGCTTGCAACCTTATTTCTCTGATTGAAACTCATCCTGACGACTGGCAGGAACAGCCGGATGTGGATATCCCGAAATATTCATCCGGGAGCGTGATGCAGTGGAATACATTCGAAACGGACTCGATATCTCTCGCCGGCATCAAATGGATGATCGGAAAAATGAGTGACTATGCTTCCGCGAAAGGAATGTATCCCAATTATTGTAGTTTCGGAAAAAGAACCTGGAAAAACGACAGGAGCGGGGATTCTACAGCCGAGTACTATTATGAAGGTGATGAAAAATATGTCGGAAACATCATTTTTCCGCAGGCTTTGATTATATTGGCACGAGTGATGAATTATTACAAAAACCATCTCTTCCTGCCTAAGAATATATCGACATGGTGGTCTGACTTTCTCAGGAGCACAGACAATTGCCCGATCGATGACCCGGTTGTCCTTGCTGCAAAGAATCAGGCGATAGAGGGAAAGAGCACTTCGCGTGAAAAAGCAGAAGCGATTTTCATCTATGCAAGAGACAACTGGGAATGGGAAGACTACTACAACACCAGGAAGGGAGCAGTCGGCACAATCAATGCGAAAGGCGGCAATTGTTGTGATTTGTCCCATGCGGTCGTGGCCATGTGTCGTGCTGCAGGAATTCCGGCCAGATATATTCACGGGCAATGCTATTTCTCGTCCTCTGTCATAGGGCATGTGATTTCGCAAATTTATGTTGATGGCCAATGGTACACTTGTGATGCGTCGAACGACAACGCTACATTCGGACATCCGACATGGAAAGGAATGCAGACTTTCAATGGACTTTATGATGAACTCCCGTTCTGATTTTGTCATGAAAATGAAACTATAAATGTAAAAGCGACATGATACTTATAGCGGATTCCGGTTCTACCAAGACCGACTGGGTGTGTATAAACGGGAATGGAACGAATATCATCCGTTTCAAGAGTTCAGGCTACAATCCGAATTACATCTCGGGCGAGGAAATAAGAAATGACATCCTGAACAATCTTCCCGAGGATTTCCCGGTTAATGAAATACGAGAAGTCTATTTCTATGGAGCAGGAGTCAGTGAGCTCGAGTATGAATTCATGCAGGATGTTCTCCGGAATGTGTTTGTAAATGCCGGAGTGGTGTTTGTCGCCATGGACCTGCTGGGGGCCGCGAGGGCACTTCTTGGCCGGGATGCCGGATTTGCAGCCATACTTGGCACGGGATGCAATACCTGTCTGTATGACGGAGAAAAGGAAACGCTCAATATCGATTCCCTTGGATTTATCCTTGGAGATGAGGGCAGCGGAGGCTACATCGGTAAAGCCTTGCTGAGGGATTACATGAGAGGAAATATGCCTCCGGAAATATTTTCGGAGGTTAAAGCTCTTGTCGGAAAAACAGTGGACGAAATTATTGAGCAAGTCTATCAAAAGCCCAAAGCCAATCGTTATTGTGCTCAATTCTGCAAATGGGTCGGAGATCACAGGCATGAGCATCCATACTATCATGACTTGATGCTGAATTCATTCCGGGATTTTTTCAGAAACATTGTGAGCCTCTATCCGGATTACAGGAAATACCGATTCAATTGCGTCGGCTCTGTGGCGTTCCACTATCCCGACCTTCTTTGTCAGGCTGCAACTGAATATGGTATGGAAATGGGCAACATCATCAAGACTCCGATTGACGGCTTGATAAAATATCATCTGGCTTCGTCTCAGGTCATGTCACTAAATTAATCCCGCATCCGAGTTTTCCACAAAAAGTGTTATATTTACGATATGACACTAATTGACACGTCGCCTGGACGCATTCGTGAAATACGCGGGAAACAGGCAAGATATTTTCATTCCGGGGCCACGTTGGATACGGCGGCCCGGAAAGCGAACCTGAAAGCGTTGGAAAAGGCAGTCCTGAAATGGGAAAAGCCGCTTTGTGATGCTTTGTGGAGCGATTTGCATAAATCTTATGAGGAGGCTTACCTGACGGAAATCAGTATCCTGCTCGGGGAAATCCGTACACATATACGCAAGATAGGGAAGTGGACGAAACCTGTGAGGAAGCCCACGCCGCTGAAGATGTTTCCGTCTCGGAGCAGGGTCCTCAGCGAGCCGCTCGGCACGGCATTGATAATATCACCTTGGAACTATCCTGTGCAGCTGCTGCTTACGCCGCTTGTCGGTGCGATTTCGGCGGGCTGCACGGCTGTGCTCAAACCTTCGCCTTACGTTCCGACCGTGTCGAAAACCATCGAAGAAATGATTGCTGATACGTTCCCGGAAGAATATGTCGCTGTAATACAAGGACATAGGGATACCAATACGGCGCTTCTTGCAGAAAGATGGGATATGATTTTCTTTACAGGAAGCCCTGCGTTCGGACGCGTCGTGATGGCATCGGCCGCCAGGAATCTTACGCCTGTCGTGCTCGAACTCGGGGGCAAGAGCCCTTGCATCATTGACAAGGATGCAGATATCGAAGTCGCTGCGAAGCGCGTCGCGTGGGGCAAGAGCCTCAATGCCGGACAGACATGCATTGCCCCGGATTATCTCATGGTACATGAGGACATCAAGGATGAATTCGTGGCGGCGCTCGGGCGGGCGTTTACCGGGTTGCTCGGCGAGAATCCGCAGGAGAGCAGGCATTTCGTGCGCATTGTCAATGATGCTGCATTCGATCGGCTCACGGGGTATCTGAAAGACGGGAAAATCGTCTTCGGCGGACGCACGGACAAGGCTGAAAGGTACATTGAGCCGACGATTCTGGAGGATGTGAGCCCCGATGCGCCTGTCATGCAGGAGGAAATTTTCGGACCGATATTCCCGGTCCTGACATTCAGGAACGTTGACGAAGTCATAGAATTCGTGACGGCGCGGGAAAAGCCGCTGGCGCTGTACTATTTCGGCAATGATGGAGATAATGTCCTGAAACACACCACGTCAGGAGGCTCCTGCCTGAATGACACGATCATGCATATTGCCAATGAAAATGTGCCTTTCGGGGGAGTCGGCATGTCGGGCATGGGAAGTTATCATGGCAAGCTCAGCTTCGATGCGTTCACGCATTACCGGTCAAATATCATATCCCCGACATGGATTGACCTTCCGTTCAGGTATATGCCTTACAAGTTTTTCAGGAAGGTCAAATCATTACTCTAAATCTGAATTTATGGAAAAGAAACTATCTAATGTGGTGAAGCCGGAGGGCATGAGTGCTGAAGAATGGCAGAAAAAGTTGCGCAGTCAGTTTGCCGTCAAGGAGGTACTTTCGATTGTGCCGCGCGGCGATGAGGCGGTGTATGGGGTCTTCGATGTCAGGAATCCCAAGACGAAGAATATATATAAGGTCGTGTACAGGGGACTCGACAGCCGCTGGAATTATTGCTCCTGTATGGACTTCAAGACCAATCAGTTAGGCACCTGCAAGCATGTGGAAGCCGTGCGTATCTGGCTTGACGAGAGGCATAAGAAGGTGCCTGTGCTGAATCCGCCGTATTCCTCTCTGTATATCTCATATCGTGGAGACAGATGCATCTGCCTCAGGGTCGGAAGCGCAAATTGGCCGGAAATGACGGAACTTGCGAAAGGCTGGTTCGACAAGGACGGCAAGGTGTTGCCGGACAAGATATCTGGACTGTCCGAATTTATCGCACGTGCCAAGGAAATCGACCCGGATTTCCGATGCTATTCTGACGTAACTGATTATCTGGCAGAGATTAAGGATGCCGGTTACAGGGAACGGTATATCTCCGCCGTTACAGATGAAAATCTCGACAATCTCCTGAAAACCAAGCTGTATCCGTACCAGAAAGAAGGAATCAGATTCGCATTCAGCAAGGGAAAATCAATCCTGGCGGATGAGATGGGCCTCGGAAAAACCGTGCAGGCAATCGGTACCGCGGAGCTCATGCGCAAGGCCGGGCTGATTTCATCGGTGCTCATCCTGTGTCCGGCATCATTGAAATACCAATGGAAGAAAGAGATCGAGCGCTTTACGGATTCCGACGTGGTAATCGTGGAAGGGCCGCAGAACAAGCGCAGGGAAATCTACAAGTCGCAGGCGTTCTACAAGATAGTCTCCTATCATGCGTTGAGCAATGACATAAAGGTCTTCGGGCCGGGTTGTTCGGAATGCCTGATAATGGACGAAGTTCAGCGGCTGAAGAACTGGAACAGCCAGATATCCAGGGCCGCGAGAAAGATACAGGCGGACTATGCCGTGGTCCTTTCCGGAACTCCGCTGGAAAACAAGCTGGATGAACTCTATTCCGTAATGGAATTCGTGGACCAATATTGCCTGGGACCATATTACAAGTTCATGGATGATGCCACGGTGAAGGACGAAAGCGGCAAGATATTGTCTTACAGGAATTTGAATGAGATAGGCGAGCGCATATCCAAGCGGCTTCTCCGCCGGCGCAAGGCCGACGTCGCAATCCAGCTCCCGGACCGTACCGACCAGAATCTGTTCGTGCCAATGACTCCGCAGCAGAAAGAGTTGCACGATGAGTTCAAGGTCAATGTCGCCCAACTGGTCTCCAAGTGGAAGCGCATGCATTTTCTCAGTGACAAGGACAGGAAACGTATGTTGCTTCTGCTCAGTCAGATGAGGATGGTTTGTGACAGTACTTACATTCTCGACCAGGAAACGAGATACGACACCAAGGTGGATGAAACTGTCAATATCGTCCGCAATGTCGTGGAAAGCGGTGATGCCAAAATCGTGATTTTCAGCCAATGGGAGAGAATGACCAGGCTGATTGCTGCGGAACTGGACAAGATGGGCGTGGGTTATGCTTCATTGAACGGCTCGGTGCCTTCTGAAAAGCGGAAGAACCTGATAGATGATTTCTGTGACAATCCGGATTGCCGCGTGTTCGTGTCCACGGATACCGGAAGCACCGGACTGAACCTGCAGGTGGCATCGTTGGTCATCAATCTGGATTTGCCATGGAATCCCGCCGTGCTGGAACAGAGGATATGCAGGATCTACCGTATAGGGCAGAACCGCAATATCCAGGTAATCAATATGATATCCAAAGATTCGTTCGAGGAGCGGATGCTTGGGACATTGGATTTCAAGTCGTCGCTTTTCGAGGGCGTGCTGGATGGCGGAGATGATACCGTCATCATTGATGACAGCCGCATGAATCACATCATGGATGCTGTCGCCGGTTATGTGGATGAAGCGACACAGAAACCTGTTGGGGGCAATGAAAAACTGTCAGATCTGCCATACGCTGACATTGAACCGATGGAAATCTATGACCCGGAACCTGTGGCGGAAGATATTGATAATGGTGATGATATAGGCCTTGTGGAGGATTTGACCGATGCGGAGGAAGAGGACAGATGTATTGAATCTGAGGAACTTATCCGTCAGGGAGTGACGTTTCTCCATGGACTTGCGGAGACATTGAAATCGCCGGAAGCGTCCGCCCGTCTGGTGAATACGTTGGTGCATACTGACCCTGAGACAGGCAAGCAGGAACTCCGGATTCCGATTCCCGGCAAGGATGCCGCCGGCTCGATATTGACCTTTATCGCCCGCCTCATGTCGAAATGACATTTCCTTTTAAAAATTTATTGATTAAATTTGAAGGATTTAGAGTAAAAAATGGCGAAATATACAGAGCTGGAAAATAAGTGCAGAAAGATAGTTGAGGATGCCAGAAACGGTGTCTTCGCACCGGTGTATCTGCTGATGGGCGGGGAACCGTATTATCCGGACATGGTCTGTGACGCTATAATGAAATATGCGCTTCAGGACGATGAACGGGATTTCAACCAAGCAGTTTACTATGGCCTTGATACTGATGCCGATGCAGTCGCTTCGGAAGCCCGCAGCTATCCTATGATGGCGGAACGCAGGCTTGTGGTGCTGAAAGAAGCCCAGAGCATGAAGACACTGGAAGGCCTTGGAGTCTATGCGGCAGAACCGATGGACACTACCGTGCTGGTAATCCTGATGCACGGAGCATCGGCGGACAAGCGTAAAGCATTGTACAAGAACGTTTCGAAGAAAGGCATTGTCCTGGAATCGGAACCGCTGCGCGACTACGAGATGCCTGGGTGGATTACCGGTTTCTATAAGTCCAGAGGCTTGGCGATTGACCCGGACGCTGCGGCGCTGCTTGCCGAATCGGCGGGTACGGAGCTCGACAGGATTGCCGTGGAAACCGAGAAACTTCAGAAGAATCTTCCTGAAGGAACGACGCGCGTCACGGCCGCCGACATCGAGAAGAATGTGGGCATCAGCAGGCAATTCAGCATCTTCGAACTGACCAAGGAACTGTCATATCTCCATGCAGCGAAAGCATTGAAAATAGCTGCCTACATCGGTTCAGGGCCGAAATTCGCGATGCCGATGGCCGTGGCGCCGCTCTACACGCATTTCTACCGCATCCTGAAATATGAAGCCGCGCTCATGAAGAATCCCGGGATGCCGAAGATGGAAAAGGCCAAGCTGCTGGGAGTCAATCCGTATTTCCTGGAAGAATACGATGTGGCGGCGCGGAACTTTCCTGTCAGGCGGTGCATGAAGGTGATGTCCCTGTTGGAAGAATACGATTTCAAGGGAAAAGGCGGCGGAAGCGGTGAAGCCGGTCAGGACGAACTTCTTCTGGAACTTGTAAACAAGATATTGATCTAAATTCTTATAACTATGGCATTGATAGAATGCAGAGACGTCTGCAAGAACTTCGGTGAAAAAGTGGCTCTGGACCATGTGAGCCTGGATATTCCGAAAGGGCAGATTTTCGGACTCCTGGGACCTAACGGTGCGGGAAAGACCACCATGATCAGAATCATCAACAGAATCACGATACCGAATTCCGGAGAAGTGCTGTTTGACGGCAGGCCGATTACCCAGAAAGATGTGGAAAAAATCGGTTATCTTCCGGAGGAACGCGGCCTGTACCGCAAGATGGAAGTCGGTGACCAGGCAATGTATCTGGCTCAGCTTAAAGGAATGAGCGAGAAGGACGCCCGTGCGGAACTGAAAAAATGGTTCATGAAATTCGGCATACAGGACTGGTGGAAAAAGAAAGTCGAGGAATTGTCGAAAGGTATGGCGCAGAAGGTCCAGTTCATCACGACCGTCGTCCATAAACCGTCCCTCATGATATTGGATGAGCCGTTTTCTGGATTTGACCCTGTCAATGCTGAATTGATAAGGAAGGAAATCCTGGAACTGAAGGAGCAGGGGGCGACCGTCATCCTCTCCACGCACAACATGGAATCTGTGGAGGAACTCTGCGACAACATTGCCCTGATAAACAAGTCGCATCTGGTCATCACAGGCGGGGTCGAGGACATCAGGCGCCGATACGGCAATAACAATGTTGAACTTGTCTACACCGGAGAAACCCCTTTGGAAGCTGTTCCGGGGCTGTTCTCCATCATCTCCGACACGAACGATGCAGGTCGCCACACGGCAGTGTTGTCGCTTGCAGGTCAGGGACTTGGAAACAATGTGCTGACAGAAGTCCTGAAACAGAACGTGGTCGTAAATTCATTCAAGGAATTGCTCCCTCGAATGAACGATATCTTCATTAAACTGGTAACCGAAACTGCATAAATGGGAGGACAAGACATGAACCTGCATATTGTAAATATCATCATCAAACGCGAATATCTTACCCGCGTAAAGAAGAAGTCGTTCATTATCACCACTTTCCTGGTGCCGATTCTCTTCGCTGCCCTCTGTATGCTGCCGTCATTGATCATGCTGATGGCTAAAGAAGAGGCCAAGAAAATAGCCGTAGTCGACCAGTCCGGCATCGTGATGCCGTTCCTGAAAGACACGGAAACGACCACCTTCAAGCAGTTCGGCGATGTGGACCCGGACATGTTCAAAAGGCAGCTCGACAGCGTCGGCATGGATGCCCTGCTGGTGATTTCGCCTCTGGATACCGCCTCAAGGACAGTCACTGCCGTTTCCTATGCCTCCAAACCGCTGGGAATGGACATGACCGAGGCCATCCAGGGCAAGATCAATGATGCCGTCGAACATTACCGCGTGAACTGCTACGACATAGAAGGACTCGACAAGATAATGGAAAGCGTCAAGCCGGACATCACGCTCGTCTCTTACAAGATGGACGAATCCGGCAAGGAAACGCTCAATGAATCAGCGATTTACATGTTCCTGTCAATGATTCTGGGCATGATAATCTACATGTTCATATCAATGTTTTGCGGCATGGTGATGTCCAGTGTCATAGAAGAAAAATCCAGCCGTGTGGTGGAAGTGCTGGTTTCATCCGTGAAAGCCACGGAACTCCTTTTCGGCAAGATTATCGGCGTGGCATTGGTGGCTCTCACCCAATTCTTCATGTGGATTGCCCTGACGTTGCTGATTCTTGCAGTCGTAGGCGGCATTGCCGGAACCGGCTTTCTCGACAACGCCGGCGGCTCCGCTGACCAGATGACCATGATGGCCACAGGCATGGGTGCAAGCCCGGAGCAGATGGGCGCTGCCGGAGTGGCAATGCCTACTGAACTTGACGCCATCATGTCGACCCTCGGCGGCATCAACTACGTGGAACTTGTCATAGTGTTCCTGCTTTTCTTCGTGTTCGGCTACCTGCTCTATGCGTCGATGTTCGCAGCCATCGGCTCGGCGGTCGAGAATGAAGCTGACAGCCAGCAACTTGTGCTGCCGCTGACAATCCCGCTGATGATAGGATTCTTCATCGCAATGTTCGCGTACAAGTCGCCTGACAGCGCCTTGGTGTTCTGGGGATCAATGATTCCGTTCACATCGCCTATGGTGATGCTGACCAGAGTGCTCTTCGGTGTACCGACCTGGCAGATTGCCCTTTCTGTAAGCATACTTGTACTGACCTTCGTGCTCTGCGCATGGCTTTCTGCCAAGATATACAAGGTGGGAATCCTTATGTTCGGCAAGAAGTCGACGTTTAAAGATTTGTGGAAATGGCTTAAAATGAAATAATTATGAGGATAATGAAATTTACTGCGGCTGTTTCTTCCATGTTCCTTGCCCTGACGTTGTCTCAGGCTCAGGAGTACACCGTGAAATGGAAGAAGACGATGATGGATGCTTCCAGGACGGGTGTGAAGATAGCAAGCGCGGACGATGTGAAGGAGTCGATGGGAGAGATGCGCGGAACCAAGTATTATGCCCCGAACAGAAAGGTATTCAAGAAAGGAGTCACACCCAAGGTTGCGCGGGTGATGCTGGATGCACAGCCGGAAATGGCTGATGTAAAGCAGGTTGTGGCTTATTCCACCAATGCGATGAGCGTGGAATATCCTGAAAGTGCATTGTCCGACTGGTATGTGGACCTGCTCATTGGACAATGTTCAGAAATTACCGGCAAGCGGGTGGATGTCGGTATCGTTAATTTCGGAGGAATCCGCGTCGACATGCCTAAGGGCAATGTCCTGCGTGACGATATCATGTCGATGTTCCCGTTCCGCAACAAACTCTGCTATCTTGAAATCAAAGGTAAGGATGTCAGGGCAATATTCGAGCAGCTTGCAGCCGAAAAGTGGCAGGTCGTGGGCGGTGCCAGATGCGTGATTTCCAAGGACGGACGTCTGATTTCCGCTGAAATCGGCGGCGAGCCGTTGGATGATGACAAGGTTTATGGAGTGACGACTCTGGATTTCCTTCTCAATGGCGGCGACGGCCTCCATGTCCAGAAAAATGCGCTGTCTGTCCAGGTCCTGGACGGATATGTCATAGACATTGTCCTTCCATACGTGCAGAAACTTACGGCGGAAGGCAAACCTATTGAGTATCATACTGATGGTCGAATCAAAATCGTGGAATAGCTTATGAAGAAGATATTGTCATTTATGGCGGCGTTGGTTATGGTCGCAGCATCAATGTCAGCACAGGACTTGGTTATTGTTCATTTCAATGATACCCACAGCCATCTGGAGCCGATTCGCGCCAGCGAACCTGGCAAGGGCACCGGCGGCGTCATCGAGCGCGCGGCATGTCTGGACAGTATCCGTACGGCGAACGGAAAACGCAATGTGCTTCTTCTCCATGCCGGTGATTTCAGTCAGGGGACATCATATTTCACCAAATTGAAAGGAGATATCGAAATCAAGGTCATCAATGCCATGAAATATGATGTTGTGACTCTCGGAAACCATGAGTTCGACAATGGTATCGAAGAACTTTCCAGACGTATGAAGTCGTTGAAATGCAAGGTGGTATGTGCCAACTACGATTTTTCTTCATTCGAACTCGGGAAATATGTGAAGCCTTATGCCATTGTGCACAAAGGAGGCATGAAGATAGGTGTCTTCGGTCTCCTTACCGACATTACCCGTGTGGTTGCCCGTGAAACTGCCGACAGAATCCCCAAGATCGACACTTATGACGCTGCCAACAAATGGGCGGACTATCTGAAGACCGAAAAGCATTGCGATATGGTCATCGCATTGACTCATATCGGCTTCGATGAGGGCACGATCTGTGATCCGGACCTTGTGGAAAATACCAGGAACATCGACATAGTCGTGGGCGGACATTCCCATACGTTCCTCGATGATGTGAAGTTCAGGAAGAATCTCGACGGCAAGGAGATCCCTATCGTGCAGAACGGCTGCTGGGGGCTCAATGTCGGAGAGCTGGATGTATATAAAAACTAAACCAACACATTATGGCTCAATTGAATAACACTCCTGAGACCGAGCTGCCCTCCCTTGCGGAGCGCCATAAGTCCATTCTGGATATTTTGCAGCTTCAGGGAAGTGTGTCCGTTTCTGACCTTGCGGAGCGTCTGGAGGTGTCGGAAGTCACCATCAGGAAGGACCTTTCCGCGCTGGAGAAGCAGAATAAGCTTTACCGCACCCATGGTCGCGCCATTCCTATCAGCCCGTATATAGGCGACCGTCATATCAATGAAAAAGAGAAACAGTTCGTTCTGGAAAAGAGGGCTATCGGAAAGGTCGCAGCTTCTATGGTCAATGAACAAGACTCTATCCTGATGGCGTCCGGCACGTCGATACTTTACGCTGCCAAAGAATTGGTGGAGAAGAAGAACATTACGGTCATATCCGCTTCTGTATCAGCATCTTCATTGCTTTCGCAGAACAAGGATATTGATGTCGTCCAGCTGGGTGGCATCGTGCGTGAAAGTTCAGTTTCGGTGGTCGGGTCGTTCGCGGAAGATATGCTGAAATATTTCAACTGCAACCTGCTTTTCATGGGAGCTGACGGCGTCGACCTGGAATTCGGCGTCACCACGACCAATATGATGGAGGCGAACCTGAACAGGATGATGATGAACACGTCACAGCAGACCGTGCTCCTTGTCGACAGCAGCAAGTTCGGCAAGAAGGGATTCATCAAGATTTGCGACGTGGGAGAAATCGACCGCATCATCACGGACGACAAAATCCCTCAGATTTATCTGGAAAGTCTTCAGGAGCAGGGCATTGAGGTGACAATCGTCCCTGTGTCCCGCGGTTAGTTACAGGATGTTCATCGACTGCTCGCGGATTTTCTCCAGCTCATCTTTCATGCGGACTACCACTTTCTGTATTCCGGCATGATTTGCCTTTGAACCGGTGGTGTTGATTTCCCTGCCCATTTCCTGGATGATGAATCCAAGTTTCTTTCCGGGGAAATCTTCACCGTCGATGGTATCCATGAAATATTTGCAATGCTGGCGGAGGCGGACTTTCTCCTCATTGATGTCCAGCTTTTCGAGGTAGTATATCATTTCTTCCTCGAAGCGGCTTTGGTCAGGCTTGAGAAGAAGGTCGGAAATGGCTTTCTCAATCTTCGAACGTACAGCGACAATGCGCTCTCCCTCGAAGGACTCCACCTCGTCTTCCAGTTTCAAAATATTGTTGACGCGGCCCGTAACATCCTTGTACAGAGCGACTCCCTCGCGAGCTCTGAACTCGTTTGTGTTCTCGATCGCTTTCTCTATCGCAGCCTCTACCTCAGGCCAGTTCTCTTCCGTGATTATATCCTGTCGGGTATTGTCAATGACATCCGGGAAACGGAGAATCGAGTTCATGTACAATGCCGTGTCCACCGGGATTCCCAGCTTGTCGCCCAATGTCGTTATCTGACGGAAATACTCTTCGGCGAGGTCGGCATTGATATGCTTGGCAGAAGATACTGCATTGGCCTCGAATGTGACGAAGAAATCGATTGTGCCCCTGTGCAGCTTTTCTGCAAGCATTTGGCGTACAATAAGTTCCTTATCCTTAGGCAGAAGGGTGGACTTGATGTTGACATCAGCAGTCTTGCCGTTCAGCGTTCTGATTTCTATGGTCAGTTTGCCTGCTTGCAGGCTGGCCTCGGCCTTGCCGTATCCTGTCATTGACTTTATCATATTACATTTTCGTTAACCGACCGCAAAAATACGAAATATTTTAGAATTGAACGGATTTTTCGTAAGTTTGTAGGTTGTGAAATAAATGAATTAATTGAACTCGAGTTTCGCAAAGCGAAATGCTGCTGTTAAAGCCCGTGAGGTTTAAACCTTCGAATTCGTTCGGACCTTATTCTATGCTGAAACTCAGCAAGTTTTACTTGCGGGACTTGAGTGATTGAACTGATTATACGTATGATGGAAGAAGTCAAGAAAGAGGTTGAAGAGCCAAAGAGGCTGAATTTCCTCGAAGAAATCATTGAATCTGATCTCAAGTCCGGGAAAATGGACAGCATTTTGACCCGTTTCCCTCCGGAGCCGAACGGATATCTGCATCTTGGACATGCGAAAAGTATCTGCATAAACTTCGGCCTGGCTCAGAAATATGGCGGCAAGACAAACTTGCGTTTCGACGATACCAACCCGACCAAGGAAGACACCGAGTATGTGGATTCTATTAAAGAAGATATCCAATGGCTTGGTTTCCAGTGGGATAAGGAAAGATATGCTTCTGACTATTTCGACCAGCTGTACGAATGGGCTGAAGACCTGATAAAGAGGGGATTGGCATACGTCGATGACCAAACTCAGGAAGAAATCAGCAAGGGACGCGGCACCGTCGACAAACCGGGCGTGGAAAGCCCTTACAGAAACAGGAGCGTGGAGGAGAACCTCCAGATTTTCCGTGATATGAAAGCCGGCAAATATGCTGACGGCGAGAAAGTCCTCAGGGCGAAGATTGATATGGCGAGCCCGAACATGATGTTCCGCGATCCGCTTCTCTATCGTATCAAGCATGCTTCACATCATCGTACAGGTGACAAGTGGTGCATCTATCCGATGTATGATTTCACTCACGGACAATGTGATTCCATCGAGCATATCACACATTCAATCTGCACACTGGAATTCGACGTGCACAGGCCTCTGTATGACTGGTTTATCCAGACACTCGGCATCTATCCGTCACACCAGTATGAATTTGCCAGATTGAACCTTACATATACCCTCATGAGCAAGCGTAATCTTCTTGAGCTCGTCCAGAAAGGCTTCGTAAGCGGGTGGAACGACCCACGTATGCCTACGCTTTGCGGTGTCAGGAGAAGAGGCTATACCGCGGAGGCATTGAAAATGTTCTGCGAGAAGATCGGTGTTTCCAAGCGTGACCAGCTGATGGATATCCAGCTTCTTGAATGGTGTGTGCGTCAGGACCTTAACGCAAGGTCGAACCGCTACATGGTGGTTGAGGACCCTATCAAGGTGACCCTCACCAACTGGGAGCCGGGCAAGGTGGAATGGTTCGACTGCCCGCTCAACCCTGCCGACCCTGAAGGTGCATCACGTAAGGTGCCTTTCACCGGAGAACTGTATATCAGCCGCGCGGACTTCATGGAGGATGCTCCCAAGAAGTTCTTCCGTCTCAAACCGGACGGCGAGGTCCGCCTCAAATATACCTATATCATAAAGTGCAATGAAGTCGTAAAGGATGCCGAGGGCAATGTCGTTGAACTCAAGTGTACTTTCGACCCTTCTACACGTCCCGGCAGCGGCGAATGGAGAAGCGTGAAGGGTACAATCCATTGGGTATCAGTTGAACATGCGAAAGAAATCGACCTCCGTCTCTATGACAAACTCTTCACTCTGGCAGATATGAGCCAGGTTCCTGAGGATAAGGATTACAAGGATTTCCTGAATCCTGATTCTCTGGTTCATGCGAAAGGTTATGCCGAGCCGGCATTGCTGGAAGACAAGTCCGGAATCGCCGTACAGTTCGAGCGTGTCGGATATTATTTCCAGGATCCTGATAGCACGCCAGATCATCCTGTATTCAACAGGACGACCACGCTGAAAGATTCCTACAAACCGGAATAATGAATAATCAGCGAGCCGCATAAAAGGCTCGCTGATTGTTTTAGAATAGTCCGATACTGTCTTCTATGGCTGCGTCGGACTTTATTTTATGTAGCGGCAATTCACTCCGTTATGGAAATGCACATATCCCGGTGACGGATCATTGATCAGATTGCCGGACTCGAAGCTGGACATGGCCTGCCACGTGGCACTGCCGCATCCTGTCAATGCGATGAGTGCCGCAATGGCTAGTAGTCTTAAAGAAGTTATTGTTTGTTTTTTATTACTTGAATCAAAAAGCAAGCCGTTTTCATTTTTTCGCCAATTATTGTTAAATTTGCAGGCTGTGCCGGAGATGGCATATGTGCTAAAACCAGAATTATGGCAAATTATAATATCGTTGAGGTCAAGGACAAGAAAAATCTGAAGAGATTCATAAAGTTTCCTGATGAGTTGTATAAGGAGTGCAAGCAGTATGTGCCTGCTCTTCATTCGGATCAGGTGTACAGTCTTACGAAGGACCCTGCGTTGGATTATTGCAGTCACAAGTTGTGGATGGTGCTTGACGGAGGCAAAGTGGTCGGGCGTATCTGCGCCATGATCAATCCTCGTTATAATGAGCTGTATGGCAAGAAAAGAGCCCGCTTCGGCTGGTTCGATACCATCAATGACATCGAGGTCGCAAGACTTCTTATCGGGACTGCCGAGGATTGGGCCAGGGAAAACGGTATGAATGAGGTGCATGGCCCTCTGTATTACAACACATTGGGAAAGCAGGGAATGTTGGTAGAGGGATTTGAGAATATCCCGCCGTTCAATTGCCTTTACAACTTCGCATATTATAATGACCTGGTAACGGCATTGGGTTATGAGAAGGAGTGCGACTGGCTTCAGTACAAGATGGATGCGTGTCAGGGCGTGCAGGAGAAGATGACGAGAATTGCCGGCATGTTGAAGGAGAGGTACAATCTCCATGAGGGTTCGTTGAACAAACTGAAGAAGGACAAGGAGATGGTGAAATATTTTTTCAAGGTTTACAATGAAAGTTTCGCCGCAGCCGTGTATAACTTCATTCCGTTCACTGAAAAGGAGATAGCTCATGAAGCTAAAGTGTCGATACCGTTTGTCAATGACAAGGTCAGCAGCATTGTCCTGGATGAGAACAATGAGCTTGTGGCGTTCGGCATAGCTTTCCCTAACATGTCGAAGGCTCTCCAGAAGGCCAAGGGGCACCTGTTCCCGTTCGGCTGGTATCATTTGCTGAAGGCAATGCACAACTACGAGGAGGTGGACCTGATGCTCAATGGTGCCGTGCCGCAGTGGCAGAACAAGGGCGTGAGCGCAATCTATCATTGCGCAATGTCCGACAAATATCAGAAGGCCCGGACGAGGGTTGCCATCTCGAATCCTCAGATAGAGACAAACAGTGCGGTGAATGTCTGGGGAAAATATGAGCATGAGTTGTTCATGCGTCGCCGCTGTTACGTAAAAACGCTGTAAAAGAAAACTAATATATATGGCAGAGAAAAATACATTGCTTGAAAAGGTGCTTAGCCTTCAGGATAAGTTCGCCTCGCTGCAGAACCAGCTTTCAGACCCGGCAGTGATGTCTGACATGAAGAAGTATGTACAGTTGAATAAGGATTACAAGGAACTTGAGCCGATTATCAAGGCAGGTCTCGACTATAAGAAGATGGTCGATGAACTGGCTTCCGCCAAGGATATCATGGCGAATGAAAAGGATGAGGACCTCAAGGAGATGGCCAGGGAGGAGATTGCCGAGATCGAACCGAAACTTCCTGAGATGGAGCAGAATATAAAATTGCTTCTGATTCCGTCGGATCCTGACGACAGCAAGAATGCAATGGTTGAGATCCGTGGCGGTACCGGTGGCGACGAGGCTGCCATTTTCGCCGGCGACCTCTTCAGGATGTATTCCAAGTATGCAGAGCGTAAGGGTTGGAAACTTGAGATTTCCGATCAGGCTCCGGGTACTTCAGGCGGTTTCAAGCAGATTGTGTTCAAATTGTCATGCGCTGACGGTGTTTACGGTACGATGAAGTATGAGTCCGGAGTGCATCGTGTACAGCGTGTCCCTCAGACTGAGACCCAGGGCAGAATCCAGACTTCCGCCGCTTCCGTGGCTGTGTTCCCGGAGGCTGACGAATTCGATATTGACCTGGATATGAATGATATCCGCAAGGATACATTCTGTTCTTCAGGTCCTGGAGGACAGGGTGTGAACACGACTTATTCCGCAGTCCGTCTGACCCATATTCCGTCCGGAATCGTGGTCCAGTGCCAGGAGGAGCGTTCTCAGTTGAAGAACTTGGATCGTGCTCTCGAAGAACTTCGTACGCGTCTGTACAACATGGAGCACCAGAAGTACCTCGACGGTATCGCTGCCAAGCGTAAGACCATGGTGTCGACGGGTGACCGTTCCGCAAAGATCCGCACCTATAATTATCCGCAGTCCCGCGTGACCGACCACCGTATCAACTGGTCAATGTACAATCTCCCTGCCTTCATGGACGGTGATATCCAGGAGTGCATCGACCAGCTCCAGATAGCCGAAAACGCCGAACGTCTCAAAGCTGCCGGCGAAGAGGAATAATCATCCCACTTCCCCCCCCTATAATGGGGTGTGATGCTGTTTGAATTTATGGTGTTTTGTGAAATCTGAGCGCTAGTCAGCGTCTCGAGACGCGGCCGTAGAACAGCGAAGCGCAGGCCCTGAGAGTTGGTGCGCACGTAGGCCCACTTCCCCCGTAATGGGGGACGGGAGGGGGGGGGAAATAGTGTATTCTAGGAAACCACTTAAAAAACAAGAACAATGAACAAAAAAGTATCAATTGTGTTCATGCTGATGGCTGTACTCTTTATTGTCTGCCTGATAGCATCAAATCTTTTCGCAACCAAAGTATTCGCCATGGGCAGCATCACGTTGCCGGGCGCGGTAATCATTTTCCCGATTTCTTACATTCTCAATGATTGTTTCGCAGAAGTCTGGGGATACCGTAAGGCGAGACTGGTCATCTGGACCGCTTTCGCCATGAACTTTTTCGTTGCAATCATGGGACAACTGGTGTCATGGCTCCCGGCTGCATCCTTCTGGGACGGCGGCGAGCACTTCGATTATGTGTTCAGCATGGCACCTCGCGTAGCTTTCGCATCCTTGCTTGCATTCCTTGCAGGTTCCACGTTGAATGCTTTCGTGATGAGCAAGATGAAAGTCGCCACCAATGGCAAGGGCTTTTCCGGCCGTGCCATCATTTCTTCTGTGGCCGGCGAACTGCTTGATTCATTGATTTTCATGCCGATAGTGTTCTGGGGTGCCGATGTCAAGTCTCTGGCAATGATGTTGGCCGCGCAGGTGACTTTCAAGGTCTGCTACGAAATCGTCATCCTCCCTGTCACCATCCAGGTAGTGAAAGCCCTCAAACGCATCGAAGGCATCGACACCTTCGACGAGAATATTTCATACAACCCCTTCCGCCTGTCGGATATCTAAGCTAGAGCCCGCGAGGGCGATGGTAAGTCCCTACCCCGAGTGGAGGGATTTAGGGAGAGGGTAACGTGATAAAGAGCGTTGGGCTTGAAACCTCCGAGAGAGAACCTACATCAAGTTTAACGGCTTGCGGAATCTTTAATAATTTATTTGATAATGAGCAACATAGAAAGAGCACAGGAGGGATTGCAGTCCCTTGGTCACAAGACAGATTATAAGATGGACTACGCTCCGGAAGTTTTGGAGACATTTGTGAACAAGCATCAGGGGAACGACTATTGGGTACGTTTCAACTGTCCTGAGTTTACAAGTCTTTGTCCTATCACCGGGCAGCCTGACTTTGCTGAAATCCGTATCAGCTATATCCCTGATATCAAGATGGTTGAGAGCAAAAGTCTCAAGCTTTATCTTTTCAGTTTCCGTAACCACGGTGACTTTCACGAAGATTGCGTCAACAAGATCATGAAGGATCTGATTATGCTCATGGATCCCAAATACATCGAAGTTACCGGCCTCTTCACCCCTCGCGGCGGCATCTCCATCTTCCCATACGCCAACTACGGCCGTCCGGGCACCAAGTACGAAAAACTTGCCGAACAACGCTTCGCCACACACGAGTAGAGTCAGGATTCGATACACGTGCGTGGAGCGCAATGGCATAGTAATCAATAAATTAGCCACTTTCAGAGTTTAAGAAACAGCAACTCTGAAAGTGGCTAATTACTTGAGTCATAGCGTTTTACACACCACGCCATCTGTATTATTTGCAAGATGCCGGACATTTTTGTAACTTCGAATCAAACTAAAAAGATAACTACATGAAAAAAACTATTTATCCGGCCTACGTGCCGGTCCATTTCTATTCGAAATCAATCGACGGGCAAGGGCTATTCTACAAGCTGGAAGACATGCTGATCTTTTACACGATGTTCAGTTGCGCGGCCAGGAGCCACAAGCTTGAAGTAATGTCATTCTGCCTGATGTTCAATCATTTCCACCTGCTCATAAAAGTTAAAGATTGCAATCAGACATTGAAGGTCATAGCGGAATTCAAACGGGAGTTTACACGCCAATACAATTTGAGATATAACCGCAATGGCAGACTTTTCATGGCACCGACGGGGTGGGCGGCAAAAGACACAATGAAAAAACTACGAAGCTGCATTATTTACATCTGCAATAATCCGGTGACGGGGTCGTTATGCAAAAACGCATCGGCATATCGTTGGAATTTATTGGCCTTCAAGATGAATGGGAATCCATTCTCGGAACCTGTCAGAAAGAGACTTTGCAGAAAAAAAATCAGAGAGAGCATTGATCTTGTCAACCGGCAATATTCATGCGGAAAGCCATTAAACTACATATTAACGGAAAACATCTTCAAAGGTCTGGACAGAAAAGAGTCGCAGCAGCTGACGGACTATATCATCAACAAGTATAACTTCCTGGATTACAATTCATTCTTGTCTTGTTTCCGTGATTGGGAAAGCGCGATATCCGTTATCGAATCCACACAAGGTTCCGAGTATGATTTGCGGGAAGATTATGAAGACTACTCACTATATGAAAGGATGCAGGAAATAATGATACATTTGGGATATGATGTTGACTGTAAGACAATTGACAATCTTTCAGATAATGACATCAAAAGATGCACAATGAAGATATATGGCATTCTCAACCCTCCGAGAAGGCAAGTTCTGAAATTTTTACATCTGACAAGGACGAACAGGAAGTTAAGATAAGCAGCAGTCGTGGAGCATAAACCTCTGTTTCATAACGTATTAGCCACTTTCAGAGTTGTGGTTTCTTAAACTCTGAAAGTGGCTAATTATTTGAGCAATAGCGACTTACGCGCCACACAACTTATTCCTTCGGGATCAGCGCGAAAGTAAGTTCGCCTTTGCAGCAGAGCTTGCCTCCGACTTCCAATTTTGCTGAGCAGAAATAGAGTGAACCTCTTTGTTCGATCAGGCGGGCGGTAATTTCGCATACGTCGCCTGGCTTTACAGGGTTCTTGAAACGGACCTTGTCAAGACCTGCGTAGAGCGTGAGATGACCCGGGATGTCGTCTTTTACCAGGATGGCGCAGCTCTGGGCCATGATCTCGCACTGGATTACTCCAGGAACGATAGGATTCCCAGGGAAGTGCCCTCTTGTAAAGAACTCATCTTCCTTGATGGTGTATTTGCAATGCGCTACACCATTCTCATCGATTTCAGCCTCATCCACCAGAAGCATCGGCTCCCTATGTGGAAGGAATTTTTTTATGTCTTCCTTATTCATTTTATTCAGGTTTTAGTACATTTAAAGTCGACTATTCTTCGTATTTTCTGAATGCTATGCAGGCATTGTGTCCTCCGAAGCCGAGAGAATCGGAAATACCGAGTGTAAGGTCGGTCTTGACAGCGGTATTAGGTGTATAGTCAAGATCGCACTCTGGATCCGGTGTGTCCAGGTTGATTGTCGGAGGAATGATTCCGTTGTTGAGTGCAAGAATCGTGGTGATAGCCTCAGCTGCACCCGCTGCACCGAACATGTGTCCTGTCATACACTTGATGGAACTGATATGAGCCTTGTAAGCGTAGTCACCGAGCGCAATCTTATATGCCTTGGTCTCCGCAACGTCGTTCAACTTGGTACCTGTTCCATGTGCATTGATATAAAGCTTATCAGTATCCTTGTTGAAACCTGCCTCTTCGAGAGCAAGCTCGATACACTTGGCCTGTGTGATTCCGTCAGGCCTAGGCGCGGTTGCGTGGTGTGCGTCACAAGTATTGCCGTAACCTACGATTTCAGCGTAAATCTTGGCTCCACGTGCTTTAGCATGTTCAAGTTCCTCAAGTACGAGAATTCCGGCTCCGTCACCCATTACGAAACCTGCACGGTTTGCATTGAACGGAAGAGACGCGTATTTAGGGTTCTCGGCACGTGAAAGCGCCTTGGCATTGGCGAAGCCTGCGATTCCGAGAGGAATTGTCGCATTCTCGCAACCTCCCGTGATGATCGCGTCAGCGTAGCCGTGGCGGATTGCGCGGAGCGCCTCACCGATGTTGTTAGTAGATGTGGCACAAGCCGTTACGACATCGATGCAAGGTCCCTGTGCGTGGTTCTTGATCGCGATATGTCCAGCAGCGATGTTGGAAATCATTGTAGGGATGAAAAGCGGAGAAATCCACTGGCCTGAAGGGTCCTCGATCATCTTCGCAGTCTCGCGGTACTGAATTTCAAATCCGCCGATTCCGGAACCGACATAAACACCGAGCCTGAAAGGGTCAATGTTCTGTCCTTCGCCCTCGGCGATCAGACCGGCCTGGTTCATAGCCTCGTATGCCGCAGCTACACCATATTGTGTAAAGAGGTCCTGTTTCCTGCTGAAACCTTTGTCCATTCCGTAATTCTCCGGATGGAAATCCTTGACCTTACCTGCGATTCTTACAGGAAGATTTTCTGTCGGAAACTCCTGGATATAATCTATACCGCAAACGCCGTTCACGAGATTGTTCCAGAATGTCGGCACGTCATTTCCGATTGGGGAAATGACACCCATTCCTGTTACTACTACTCTTTTTGCCATATTATTTTATTTTTTATTCAAGGTTTTATTAACCTACTATGAGTGATGGAGCGTTTTTAAGCAACTTCTCAGCGCCGCCCATGATATCTTCAACTATGTCTTTTGCACTTTCCTTCTTCTTGATCATGCCGGCAACCTCACCTGCCAGGTAGCTTCCCATGTTGTCACCATCGAAAACAGCCTTACGCATTGCACCCTTGCCGAAATCCAGCACTTCCTCCTTAGGCACAGCCGGGTCGTACTCCATCTTGAAGAACTTCTTGGAGAACGGAGTCTTGAGGCAGCGGACGGCATCTCCCATCGACTTGCCTGTCACCATCGTGCTGACATCAGAAGCTTTCAACAGTTTCTCCTTGTAGTTTTCATGGATGAGACATTCGTCTGCAATCAGGAAACGGGTTCCCACCTGCACGCCCACTGCACCGAGCATGAAAGCCGCAGCCGCGCCGCGACCATCGAAGATTCCGCCGGCAGCAAGCACCGGAATATCCAGTGCGTCAATGATTTGAGGTACAAGCGCCATAGTGTGGTTGTCTCCTACGTGTCCGCCGGACTCTGCGCCCTCAGCTACGACAGCTGTCGCTCCGAGTTCCTGCATTTTCAATGCGTATGCAACAGATGCTACGACAGGGATGACCTTGATTCCGGCAGCCTTCCATTTCTCCATGTAGGCAGCCGGCGAACCGGCACCCGTGGTGACGATTTTTACACCTTCCTCGATAATCATATCAGCCACTTCACCTGCATTAGGCGCTGCAAGCATGATATTGACACCGAAAGGTTTGTCCGTGAGTTCACGACATTTTCTGATTTCATTGCGGACGGCTTCTGTTCCGTAATTGATTGAAGAAATGAGGCCGAGACCGCCGGCATTGGAAACGGCAGCAGCCAGATTGGCGTCAGCAATCCAAGCCATTCCTCCCTGGAATAGTGGATATTTTATTCCGAGAATATCACAAATAATACTTTTAATCATAGTAATATATTGTTGTTCAATCTGCAAATATAATAATTTTTACCATTCAAGTACCGCCGCGCCGGACAGCAATCCTGCACCAAACGCACTGAAGACTAGAATATCTCCCTTTTGGAACATTCCTTTACGATTGCACTCATCCAGAAGAATCAGGCATGATGCGGAAGAAGAGTTGCCGTGGTCAGTAATATTGACAGGGAATTTTTCGTCCGGTTCATTCAGATATTTCTTGATGGCATCGATGATGCGCTGGTTCGCCTGGTGTACCATGTAATAGCTGACATCGTCCTTGGAAAGACCGAGTTCGCGCAACAGTGACTCCACTTCCGTAGTGGAAGCATTGACCGCGAACTTGAAGACCTCTTTTCCCTTCATCTGGAGAGGCGCCTCGGTCTCCTCCTTGGTTATATATGGAGTAGGCATCAGTTTGCGCTTCTGCCAGATCTTGTCCGATGCCGGCTGTGAGTGAAGTCGGATGCCCTTCATGTTGTCACCCTCCGTAAATACGGCAGCACCGGCGCCGTCACCGAAAAGCACGCATGTCGCCCTGTCAGTCCAATCCGTCATTCTTGTCGGCTCTTCCGCACAGACGATAAGCACGTTCTTGACTTTTTTCGCAAGGAAATGACATTCGGCAATGTCCATGGCATAGATGAAGCCCGGGCATGCACAATTGATGTCGACACAAGGACAGGTCAGACCTATCATTTCTGCAATTATGCAGCTCAATCCAGGAGTGATATATTCGTTGATTACGTTCGAGCAGATGAAATAGTCGATGTCTTCCGGTTTGAGTCCGGCCATTTCCAATGCTTTCAACGCTGCCTGCGCCCCCAAATCTTTAAGTTCCTCATCGCTGATCACGTGCCTGGTGTGAATTCCGGTTCTCGGGACAATCCATTCGTCACTGGTGTCCAGAAATTCAGAAAGCATCGCGTTCGTCACGACCTTTTTCGGAAGAGCGCTTCCGGTTCCGATAAGTTTCATAATAATTCAGTTCAATGTTCAAGTACATTTTTTGTCGTCGGAGAATACCCATACGACACTCGCACGGCAAAGATACCCCTTAATAATACGTCCGGAAAAATTATGTGGTGAACTCGCCGCACTTCTGGCCGATATTTGGCGAGATTGCTCCATAAGTGGCGAATCTGTTCTACTTTTGGCGCATTTCGCATTAATTATTATATTTGTCTTGAAAAAAATGTAGAAACATGTCAGAAAAATATAAGTTGCCGAGCTATTTCCGACAGAAGTATCAGCTGATAGCTACTGTCACATTTACCGCGTTTTTCTCGTTGGTGTTCATGCTCGTCAGCATACCGTTTTCACACAATGTCTGGTTCGAGATAGGCGCATCCAAGGCATTCCTGTTCACAGCCGCATTCTTCGTGATCGGACTGTTCATCATCATTCTCAGCAAGCGGCTCATGTATGCCACCAGGATGGAAAGCATGAACTACCTGCAATATGTGGTTTGGAATTTGGTGGAGGTCATCGTAATCAGCCTCCTCTATACATTGTTCTCGATAAAGGGCGACGACCTCGGAATCATTTGTCTGCAAGACAGGTCCTTCGCGCACATCTTCCTGAATGCATCCCTGTATTGCTTCGTGTCGCTGGTCATACCTTATATAATAGCGGGAATGTATTTCGCCATCATTGACAAGAACAATACTATCCGGCTGATGAATTATGCCAATGTCGTTTCCGACGAGCCGATACTTCCGAAAGATGAGCAGAAGATAACATTGTTCGACAACAGCGGTGTGCTGAAATTGTCATTGCGCCTGTCCTGCCTGTATTATATTGAGTCTGATGACAATTATATAATTGTGTGGTACACCGACAGCAAGGGGGAACTACAGAAATACATGCTCCGTTGCCGTCTGAAGACTGTCGAAGAGAGTTTTATGGGCAGCAGCCTGATACGCTGTCACCGCAAATACATTGTCAATATGGACAAGGTGAAAGTGCTGAGAAAAGAAAAAGACGGGTACGAACTGAACTTGGACAATGATGTTATCCCGCCGATCGCCGTTACCCGTACTTATGTCGAAAACGTCCTTAAATATCTGAAGAAAGATCCGGACAGCTTGCCGGCGAACCAGGATTAGGAACGTCTTTTCCTGTTCTTCTTGTCAGTCCTGAGCCTGTAAGTGCTTTCCACCAGCAGTTGGTCAGCGAGAATTCCTCTTGCAGCAAGGGCGTCGAGAATCACACAGACTAGAGGGAAAACGACATTGATCTTATATATCAGTCTGCTTCCGTCACTGCCCGCATGGAGGTTCACGAAGAACTCGATGGCAAGCCAGATCTGGAAGCCGAGGGTTACGAGTCCCGAAAGAACCGCTGTCCTGTATTGGAACACCCTGAACTTGTAAGTGGTGAGAGCCAATACGTTAAGCAGCAGAATCACTATGATGAGTATTGCGTACGGAATGTAGGACAAATATTTGAATGTCTCGATCGTGGTGCCGTCTGCACCTGGTACAGTAGCTTTTACGCTGAAAAGCATAACCGCCATGAGAATGGTGGAAATCGCAAGATATAGGGTCTGTATTCTCTGCCACATGATTTCAATGTTTTTTTTGTAAAGGACTGCAAATATAGGGAAAAATCATCTAACTTTGGAAAAATTGCTTCTCGTATATGGAAAAAGAAAGAGGAGTCGACAGATTGTCGCGTTATATAATATATGGTGCAGTTTCGGCTGTGGTACTGACGGCGTGCTGGTATTTCAGGAGCGTCATCATCTATATGATATTGGCTGCGGTCATGTCCCTTCTGGGCCGTCCGATCATGCGGATGCTCCGGAAAATCAAGATACGCAAGAAACAAATGCCTGAGGCGTTGCTTGCCGTGATTACCATCTGTATCATACTGATACTGTTCCTGTTCCTGTTTACGCAAGTCATCCCTGTCGTAGCCCGTATCATCCAGAACATCTCGGACAATGTCTCTTCGTCCGGATACTCGCTCCCGGTGGATTCCTTCATGGCCACGGTCAACAGCATAAATGCCTGGTTCATATCGCATTTCCCTCAATTCGGACCTGACTTCCGGATAGAAAACGCCGTCGGGTCATTCATCAGGAAGACATTGGATCTTGGCTCATTGTCCTCGCTTATCGAGTATGTGGCATCGTTCTTCGTGTCCATAGGCGTCGGCATTTTTTCCGTGGTGTTCATTTCGTTCTTCTTCCTGAAGGACCAGATGCTGTTCCGCAAGATTATCGGAGCGCTGGTGCCGGACAATATTGAAAGCCGCGTAATTGCCGCTATCGGTGACATCGAGCACCTTCTTTCCAGATATTTCGTGGGCCTGATGGTCGAAGTGATGGGCGTGGCGTTGCTCAATTTCCTGTTCATGTGGCTGATAGCGCGTATCGGATTCAGCGCTGCGATAGGTATTGCCTTCATAACCGGCATCCTTAACATCATTCCTTATGTCGGTCCTCTTGTGGGAACCGTGCTCGGTACTATTCTGGCTACTGTCTTGAAATTCAGCGCAGTAGGCGTAACTGCACATTTCTGGGGCTTCATAATTCTCCTGATTGTCCTGTTCGAATTGACACAGCTGGTGGATAATTTCCTGTTCCAGCCTTATATCTATTCGACCAGCATCAAGGCCAGCCCTCTGGAAATATTCATTGTCCTGTTGATTGCCGGAAATCTCGCAGGCGTCATCGGCATGCTAGTGGCAATTCCGGCCTATACGGTTGTCCGTGTGATTGCCGGACATTTCTTCGCGGACGTCAAGGCAATACGCCGTCTCATCCCTGATTGTGAAAATACTTTAAGTAAAGAATAATATGAAAAGGTTGATAAAATCAGTAATTTGCTCAGCAGCAATGATATTGGTATCAATGTCATTGCAGGCGCGCAACAAATGGGAAGCCAAGGGCGTGGAAATGGCGACCCCGACTTCCACCCATCTTTTCGTGCAGCGCGACTCTGCCCTCTACCTGGATTTCTACAAAGCGGCAGATGGCAGTGTACGTGAAATCGACGGCAAGAAAAAGCCCGCCGTCATTTTCGCTTTCGGAGGCGGATTCATGGGAGGACAGAGGGACAAGACCCATTATCAGCAGTGGATCAAGCTCCTGAATGACAATGGCTATCCTGTATTTTCCATTGATTACCGGCTGGGCCTTAAAGGTGTCAGCGTGAAAGGCGTGAAGATGATAAAGGCTATCCGCCATTCCATCGAAATCGGCGTCGAGGACATGTTCGCAGCCACGTCTTTCATCATTGACAATGCTGACAAGTTCGGCATTGAGCCTGACAATCTTGTAATCAGCGGTTCTTCCGCCGGGGCAATCATCTCGCTCCAGTCTGAATACGAGCTTTGTAACCATTCGAAGCTGGCGTCCGTCCTTCCCGACGGCTTCAAATATGCCGGCGTGATTTCATTTTCCGGTGCAATCTTTTCGACACATGGCCGTGTGAAATATGCCGATGCTCCTGCGCCGCAGCTCCTTCTGCATGGAACGGCAGACCGCGTGGTGACCTACAAGTCCATCCGTGTCTTCAATCTCGGCCTCTTCGGATCCTCCAAGATTTCCAGACAGCTGGACAAGTTCGGATATCCTTATACGATAGTTCGTTACAAGAACCACACGCACGACATTGCCGACCTCATGTACTACACTTTCCCGGAGCAGCTCCGTTTCCTTGAAGAATCGGTAATAAAGAAAACTGGCCGCACCGTAGATATCCTCATGGATGACCCGATAGTGCCGGTCGACAACACTCTCCGTACTCTCGGAGACCTCTACAAGTAATACGAGGCGGTAAACTTTTTTCAGGACGATACGGCTGGCGTGGCGCGTAAGTCGCTATTGCTCAAATAATTAGCCACTTTCAGAGTTGCGGTTTCTTGAACTCTGAAAGTGGCTAATTTGTTGATTGCTATGCCGTTGCGCTCCACGGCGCCTACTGGCAAGCTACTTGATGGCCGCCATCTTGCCGAGGGCTAGCTCTACCAGCTTGCGGACCATCGGCTTGTAGTCAGGATTGCTGTTCTGGAGATACCTGTTGGCGATGGCGCAGCATACTGTTCCGGCCTGGTGTCCGAGATGAGCTGACAGACCGGTGACGGCTGAACTCTCCATCTCGAAGTTCGTGATGCGGTAGTCGCCGAAGCGGAACGACTCGAATCTCTCCAGCATGTCAGGCATTGCCAATGGCAATCTTACGATACGTCCCTGAGGACCGTAGAAGCCTTGTGCTGAAATGGTTACGCCTCTTACTGTGCAATCCTTGAAAGCCTCGATGAGCTTGTCTCCGGCCTTTACGAAATATGGAGAACCTAGGTAGCTGTTCCAGCGTGTGTGCACCTTGAAAGCATCCTCCATCTCGGAAATATTGACCTTGTCGCGGTCTGCGTACCAGTTGAGGAGACCGTCGCAACCTACTGATATCTCCGAGAAAATGAATGAACCGATCGGAATGTCCGGCTGGATGGCGCCGCTCGTGCCGATTCGCAGGATTGTCAATGTCCTGTGCTCCGGCTTTACCTCCCTGGTCTTGAAATCAACATTCGCAAGAGCGTCAAGTTCGGTCAGGACAATGTCAATGTTGTCCGTTCCGATACCTGTGGAAAGAACGGTGATGCGCTCTCCATGGTACTTTCCTGTGATGGAAACGAACTCTCTTGAAGCATGTCTGAACTCCTTCTCCTCAAGAAATTCTCCGACCATATCCACGCGGCCCGGGTCACCTACGAGAATCACCTTGTCTGCAAGCTCTTCCGGTTTCAGGTGAATGTGGAAAACTGATCCGTCATCATTGATAATTAACTCTGATTCTGGTATTCTAGCCATAATAAATATCTTTCTGCGAGGATATCCAGGTCCTTGCAACGTCATTTAAAGGGTTTCAATGCGCCTGGCCGCTTTGGGGTCGCCGAGATAAGCGGCGGCCTAAAATTTACTGAAAGTGCTAATATAGCACTTTTTTAATCGTTTTGCAAGATGAATTCTGCCAGCTCCTCGGCATTGTCGGCGATTTTCCACGGCTTTCCTGCCTCAAGTTCCGCCCTGGAACGGAAGCCCCAGGTTACGCCTACCGTACGTACGGCAGCATTGGCTCCGGTCTTCATATCTACGTCGGAATCACCCACATACATTACTTCATCCAATTGGATGTCAGGTCTTTCCGCCATGATCTGGTGGACGATTGCCGGGTCCGGCTTGATAGGCTGTCCTTCCCGCTGGCCCAAGATTTTCAGGAATCCGATGTCTCCGAAGAAATGCTTGATGAGCTTCTCCGCGCCCTCCTGATACTTGTTGGAGGCCAATGCCGGTATCACACCTGCCGCGCTGATTTTATGCAGCATTTCCGTGATGCCCGGATAAGGGACGGTGCAGTCGCACATGTGCGCGTCATAATAGGCGAGGAAAAGCTCCGCCATCCTGTTTATTACGGCCTCATTGTCCTGTCCCTCAGGCACCGCGCCACGGAACAGGTTATATATTCCGCGTCCGCACAATGTATAATAATCATTGATAGGCCTCTCCGGAAATCCGCATTCTCTCAATGCGTGGTTTGTCGCATGTCCCAAATCCTCGACAGTATTCAGCAATGTACCGTCAAGGTCGAATATTACCAATTTTGTCATAAAAACTCTATTTTTTACCGGCTCCCGAAACCGGAGCCTTCGTTACTTCCGTCTTGAGCTTGTCGGCGGACAATCCGACTTTTATGGCTGTAAGGGATTGACAGTCACCGCCATTGACCCTGTCGGCTATGATGAATTCCGATACCGGGTCTTCGATGTACCTCATCATTGCGCGCTTCAGCGGTCTTGCACCGTAGCTCGGGTCGAAACCCGCCTCTGCCACGAACTTCTTCGCGGCCGGAGTCACCGTAAGCTTGTAGCCCGCTTCCTCTGCCCTGGCTTTCAGGTCTTTAAGCTCGATGTCCACAATCTTGAAGATATCATCTTTATCCAGTTCCCTGAAGAAAACCTGTTCGTCCACCCTGTTTATGAACTCCGGCGGAAAAGCCTTTCTTACAGCTTTTTCCAGAACCATCTGGCGGTTGATTTCCACGTTGTGGCTGGCCGTGTTGAAACCCACTCCCTTCCCATATTCCTGAATGTCACGGCTTCCGACATTGGACGTCATGATGATGATGGTGTTCCGGAAACTTACCGTCCTTCCCTCGCTGTCCGTGAGACGTCCGTCGTCCATCACTTGCAGCAGCAAGTTGAAAATATCCGGATGCGCCTTCTCGATTTCGTCCAGCAGCACGACACAATACGGCTTCCGTCTGACCCTTTCGCTAAGCTGTCCTCCTTCCTCGTAGCCGACATATCCCGGAGGCGCGCCGATGAGTCTCGAAACGGAGAATTTCTCCATGTATTCGCTCATGTCGATTCTTACCATATTATCCTCAGAATCAAACAGATACTCGGCGATACGCTTGGCCAGTTCCGTCTTGCCGACACCGGTAGGCCCGAAGAACATGAACGACCCGATCGGTCTGCCCGGATCCTTGAGCCCGGCCCTGTTTCTCTGGATTGCCCCCACGATGGTGTCGATGGCATTGTCCTGGCCTATGATGCGTCCTCTCAGGCGCTCGCGCATTTTCATTATCCTGTTTCCCTCGGACTCGGCGACCTTGTTCACCGGGATTCCGGTCATTTTCGAGACGACTGTCGAGATGTCATTTTCATTGACGATGCTCTCCTGTTTTCCCGCGCCTCTTTTCAGCCTGACCATTGAACCGGCCTCGTCCATGGCGTCGATGGCCTTGTCGGGCAGGAACTGGTCCGGTATGTATCTGTCAGTCAGCCTCACGCAAGCGTCAATCGCCGCGTCCGTGTAGATGACATTGTGGAATTTCTCGTAATTCGTCTTAAGCTTTTCCAGTATCGCTACGGACTCCTTTACGCCGGCCGGCTCCACGACGATTTTCTGGAATCTCCTGTCCAGAGCCCCGTCTTTTTCCACGATTCTGGTGAACTCGTCCATCGTGGTGGCGCCGATGCACTGCAACTCGCCCCTCGCAAGCGCCGGTTTCAGCATGTTCGCGGCATCCAGGCTGCCCTGTCCGCCACCAGCCCCGACGATCGTATGGAACTCGTCGATGAACATCACCAGATTCGGATCGTTGCTTGCCGCCTTGATTATCGCTTTGATTCTTTTCTCGAAATCGCCCCTGTATTTGGTGCCTGCTACCACTGATGCAATGTCCAGTGACACAATGCGTTTGTTCTTCAGCACCGATGGAATCGTGCCGTCGGCAATCTTCATTGCAATGCCCTCCACGATGGCGGATTTTCCCACGCCCGGCTCACCGATCAGCATCGGATTGTTCTTCTTCCGTCGCCCCAGAATCTCGATCACGCGCGAAATTTCCTTGTCCCTGCCGACGACAGGATCCAGCTTGCCTTCGGCCGCAGCCTTGGTCAGGTCAATGCCGAATTCCGAAATGATGTCCGTCTCCTGCTCCTTGCCTGCCGCCTCCGTGCCGCCGTCGCTGATTTCCTCCCCGTCATCGCTCTGTCCGGAGTCCGTCGCGAGCAGCCCGTTCTTCTCCATGTAGGTCAATATCCTGCTATAGTCAATGCCTATGTTTCTCAGATAAGTAGTGCCGTAACTTCCTGTGGATCTGCACAATGCCAGCAGAAGATGCTGTGGCGCGGCTTCCCCGCACCGAAGTTTGGCGGCTTCCATTATCGAAAGGCTGAGAATGTTCTGTGACGCCCTGGAGAAGGTGATGTTCTCCATCTCGGAATACGGGATGTGCTCGTTCGTGAAAATTCTGCTGTCAATGAATCTTTTCATCGAGTCCGTGTCGGTTCCGAGCTTTTCAAGCGTGCCGCATGCCACATTGTCATGATGCCTGATGACCCCTAGATACAGGTGGTCAGGGCCGATGCCGTAACTGCCTGTCCTCATGGCTTCTTCCCGGGCGTAATTGATTATGCTGTTGAGTTCTTCTGATATCTTGATTTCCATATTCCGTGTCCTTTCATTTCCCGCCGCCGTGCATCCGGCGACGCCTCTCCACTGGCAAAATTAAGACCTTTTTCATTCATTTTTGGTGCTATGCCAAAAAAATTGTAAATTTGTATGTTATATGTAACAGAAAAACACATTAGAAAATGGATATGAATGAGGAGAACAAGAACGCTGCTGAACAGCAGGAAGAGGGGACAGGAATGAAAGGCATCATCGAGGAGGTGAACATTGACGAGGAAATGCGGTCCGCGTACATTGACTATTCAATGTCCGTGATCGTTTCCCGTGCGCTCCCTGATGCCAGGGATGGCCTGAAGCCTGTGCAGAGGCGTGTGCTGTTCGGAATGGAAGGTCTGGGCCTGGATTATTCGGGACAGACGAAGAAATCAGCGAGAATTGTCGGAGAGGTACTGGGTAAGTTCCACCCGCATGGCGACTCCAGCGTATATGATGCGATGGCAAGGCTTGCACAGAACTGGAACCAGAGATATCCTCTCGTATATGGTCAGGGAAACTTCGGTTCCATGGACGGTGACCCTGTCGCTGCCATGCGATACACCGAGGCCAAGTTGGAAAAGCTTGCCAATGATGTCCTCGGCGATATGGAGAAGGATACCGTAGACTTCCAGCTGAACTTCGATGATACGATACAGGAGCCTACAGTGCTGCCTACCAAGGCGCCGCTCCTGCTGCTGAACGGATCGGCAGGTATTGCCGTAGGTATGGCCACCAACATGGCGCCGCATAATCTCGGCGAATGCTGCGATGCCATCTGCGCCTACATTGACAACCCGGACATCGACACTGACGGTCTGATGCATTATATCAAAGGTCCTGATTTCCCTACAGGAGGTATAATCCAGGGAATCCAGGGAATCAGGGATGCATACGAGACCGGCCGCGGAAAGGTAGTGGTACGTGCGAAGACGGAAATCGAGGTGGACAACAACGGCCGCGAGACCATTGTCGTTACCGAGATTCCTTACATGGTGAACAAGAAGGAGATGCTCGAAAAGATCGGCCAGATGGTTGATGACAAGAAGATTGAGGGCATCACCTACATGAACGACGAAACTTCCCGCGAGGGCGTGAGAGTCATCTTCAGGGTAAAGCAGGGCTCCAATTCAAATGTCGTGCTGAACACCTTGTTCAAATACACCCCGCTCCAGTCAAGCTTCGCCATCAACAATGTCGCACTTGTCAAGGGCCGTCCTAGGACATTGTCTCTCAAGGACATCCTGAAAGTGTTCGTGGATTTCAGGCACGAAGTCATTATCCGCAGGACCAAGTTCGACCTGGACAAGGCGAAGAAGAGAGCACATATCCTCGAAGGCCTCATCAAGGCGATCGACGTCATCGATGAAATCATCAGGATTATCCGTGCTTCCAAGACTGTGGACGAGGCCAGAAATACTCTCATGACCACATTCGGATTCTCTGAGGCACAGGCTTCGGCCATCGTGGAAATGAGACTCCGTCAGCTCACCGGACTCGAAAGGGAGAAGCTCCAGGCAGAGTACGACGAGTTGGAAAAATTCATCGCATGGTGTAACGATGTTCTTGCAAATCCTGCAATGCAGATGGATATCATCAAGAACGAAACCATGGAGCTCAAGGCCAAATATGGTGATGAAAGAAGGTCGAAAATCGTACCTAATGCGGAAGAGTTCAATCCTGAGGACTTCTATGCCGATGATGACGAGGTCATCACGATTTCTCATTTCGGATATATCAAGAGAACTCCTCTTGCAGAATACAAGACCCAGAACAGAGGCGGCGTAGGCATGAAGGGGACCGCTACGAGGGATGAAGACTTCATAGAACATCTGTATGTGGCCAACATGCACAGTACGATGCTGTTCTTCACGGAGCAGGGCAAGTGCTTCTGGCTGAAGGTCTACGAGGTGCCGGAGGGATCACGCTCATCCAAGGGCCGTGCGATCCAGAACGTCCTCAGCATTCCGGACGACAAGATCAAGGCCATCATCAATGTTCCTACATTGACTGATGAGGAATATATAAACAGTCACTTCATCATCCTTGCCACCAAGGAAGGTATCATAAAGAAGACTTCGCTCGAAGCATACTCAAGGCCTCGTGCCAAGGGAGTCAATGCTGTCAATGTACGTGAGGGCGACGAACTTCTCGAAGCAATCCTTACCGACGGCAAGTCCGAGGTTCTCATCGCAAGCCGCAACGGACGTTGCGTAAGGTTCGACGAAACCGATGCGAGACCGCTCGGAAGAACTGCGACCGGCGTCCGTGGCATTAATCTTGATGAGGATGACTATGTTATCGGCATGGTATGCTATGAACCTGAGGCAGAGGATGCTGCAGCTCATACATTGCTTGTGATCGGAGAAAAGGGACTCGGAAAGAGGACTGATTTCGAGGAATACCGCAAGACCAGCCGTGGCAGCAAGGGTGTCCGCACCATGAACATTACTGACAAGACCGGAAAACTTGTAGCACTGAAGAATGTTACAGAGGAGAATGACCTGCTTATCATTACCCAGAGCGGTCTTATCATCAGAATGGCTGTTGCAGATATCAAGCAGGCTGGACGTAATACCCAGGGAGTCAAGCTTATAAACATCAGGGACAATGATTCCATCGCTTCAGTGTCAGTAGTGGCGAAGAGTGATGAAGAAGAATTGCCTGCTGAAGGCGAGACCGCTCCGGATGCTCCGGCTGAAACGGAGAATAATTGAAGTAAAACATTGAAACTCTATTAGATATGAAAAAAATTCTTCTCGCATTGGCGATTTTTACCTCAGTACAGGTAGCTGATGCACAGGTAAAGTCTGCTGCAGATGCCAAGAAGGCTGTGGAGGCTGCCGAGGCTGCTGCAAAAAATGAAAAGAAGGCCATCAAGGTCGCTACATGGATCAAGCTCGGTCAGGAGTATGTAAAAGCGTATGATGCTCCTACCGGAAGCATTATTCCGGGAGCCAGCAAGACGGAACTTTCACTTATGATGGGTTCCGAAAAGGCTCAGTCTACAGAGGTCGTTACCATCAATGGTGAGCAGTACGAAAAGAACGTATATGCTGACAAGAACCTCTACTTCAATGCTAAAGGCCAGCTTGCAATCATCGAGGTTACCAAGCCTGTATATGCTGATGCACTTGAAAAAGCTACAGATGCATATCAGAAGGCTTATGAAATCGACACCAAGCAGACCAAGGCCAAGGATATCGCAGAGGCTTACAAGCAGATTGCAGACAAATACATGAACGAGGCTTTCAACAAGTACACATTCGGCGATTTGTCAGCTGCCAGCAAGCTCTTTGAGAAAGCTGCTGATGTCGAGGCGCTTGCACCGCTTTCCAAGATTGATACCAGCGCTATCTACAATGCAGGTTTCACCGCTTGGGCCAGCAAGGACAATGCAAGGGCAAAGGACCTCTTCGAAAAATGCTATAACCTCGGTTACTACTACGAAGGTGGTGAGGTTTTCGCTAAACTCGCTGACGTAGATACACTTAACACCAAGAAGTATCTTGAGGAAGGTTTCGAGAAATTCCCGCAGAGCCAGAGCATCCTCATCGGTCTCATCAACTACTATCTGAAGGCCAATGAGAGCACTGACAGACTTTTTGAACTGCTCGACAAGGCTAAGGTAAATGAGCCGAACAATGCTTCTCTCTATTATGTGGAAGGAAATATCCGCGCACAGCTCGGTGACCTCGACAAGGCTGTCGTAGCTTACGAGAAATGCGCAGAGATCAATCCTGAGTATGAGTATGGTTATATCGGAGAAGGTACAATGTTCTATAACAAGGCTATCGAGGTGCAGACCAAGGCTCAGGAAGAACTTGACGATGCCAAGTATATGGCTCTTGTGAAAGAGTTCGAGGCAGACCTCAAGTCTTGTATCGCTCCGTTCGAGAAAGCATTCGAAATCACCAAGGCTGAGAATGTGAAAGTCGGTGTAGCTGAGTACCTTAAGAATGCTTACTACCGTTTCCGTGAGGAATCACCTGAGTACATGGCAGGTTACGAGAAATATTCCAAGATCACAGCTGCCGGAAAGGTTGAATAATATCTGTAGCTGGAATTTGATTCTGACAAGGGCTGACCGGGTTACCGGCCGGCCCTTTTTCGATATTGTAGTTACTAAATTGATTTATCCGATTTCTTATTTGTCAGATAATTATCGATGATGTATATTTGACGCCGGAAATGAATGTGGGGAAACCGGGTGAGATTCCCGGGCAGTTCCCGCTACTGTGAGACCTCAATGACGAGGTGAGTCAGAATGCCTGCATTCATAGGTACCATCGGTTCTTGCCTGCGGAGGACGGGCGGCGTTGGCTGGGTCTCTTGTGCATTAGTCCGGGAAACTGTGGCTGAATCGGTGTGTATTACATTGATTGACAGTTAATTGGCCGGATGAAAATCTTTAAGTATATCATTGTCGTGACACTGGCGGTTTTTGTCGTCAGCGAATATTCGTATGCTGAGCCGTCGGATAGTCTGGCATTGAACCGCCAATTGGAGAGTTCGATGGTATTGGGATATGCTTCAGGCTCCCGATACCGTGAGGTGATGCCCGCGCAAACCCTTGGAGGAAAGGAACTTGAGAGGCTGAATACCCTTTCTGTCGCTGACGCAATGCGCTTTTTTTCCGGTGTCCAGATCAAGGATTACGGCGGAATCGGTGGATTGAAGACCGTGAATGTCAGATCCCTGGGGACTAACCATACGGCTGTGCTGATCGATGGTATACAACTCGGCAATGCGCAGAACGGACAGGTGGACCTGGGACGTTTCTCTCTGGATGACGTGGCGGAAATATCGCTGTATAACGGGCAGAAAAGTGATATTTTCCAATCAGCCGGAGAATTCGGAGCATCCGGCGTCGTGTATATCAACACTTCAAGGCCGAGATTTGAAGACGGCAGAAAATTCAAGCTCAAAGCATCTCTTAAAGGAGGCTCCTTTGACCTTGTAAATCCTTCTATCAGAGCGGAATATAAAATATCAGGCAATGTTTCGGGAAGCGTATCGGCGGGTTTTGCCAATGCTTCCGGAAAATATAAATTCCGTTGTCGGGGCTATGATTCCCGAGGAAATCTTGCCTATGACACCACAGCATTCAGGCGCAATGGTGATGTATGCGCTTTGCGTACGGAGGCTGCGTTCTATGGTGCTTTGGGACATGGAAGCTGGACGCTAAAGGCCTATAACTATCATTCCGACAGGGGAATCCCCGGGGCGGTCGTGAGCAATGTCTTTACAAATGGTGAGCGCATGAGGGACAATAACTTATTCGTTCAGGGCAGGGCAGTCAACACTTGGACACCTTGGTGGCGCTCCATGTTCAATGCCAAGTTCGCCTATGACTATACCTTCTATGAGGACAAGGATATGCGCAGGCTGTATGTAAGCAACACGTACAGGCAAAAAGAGTTGTTTGCATCTTGTGCCAACTTGTTCAGCATCACTGGTTTCTGGGATGTTTCCCTCTCTTGTGATTTCAAATGGAACTATCTTGACGCAGACAACTACATGTCGGTAAATCTGCCGTTCCCTCAGCCTGTGAGATTTACGGAGATGGTGTCTGCCGCCACTGCATTGGACCTTGGAAGGTTGAAGATGCAGGCAAGTCTGCTGGGCTATTTCATACACGACAAGGCGCGCAAAAACTCATTGGACTTCCGCCGGAGCAAGGCGGCCCCTGCGCTCTATGCCTCATACAAGGTGCTGAAGAACAATGATTTATTCGTGAGGGCTTTCGCCAAAAGCTCGTTCAGGATGCCGACGTTCAATGATTTGTATTATACGAACTCCGCCAGTGCCTCCCTTCGCCCCGAGACCGTTTGTCAGGTCAATGCCGGTTTCACGTATTCCGGAAATTATCTCCATGCCGGTCCCTTCAGGAAATTGAACCTGAGCGCTGACGGGTATTGGAATAAGGTGAAGGATAAGATTATAGCCTATCCGGCCGGACAGCAGTTCAGGTGGACGATGCTGAATCTCGGAACGGTGGATATCAAGGGCGTGGACGCCTCATGTGATGCTCTTTTCAGTTTCGGTCCGGTGGAAACTGCCGTGAAACTTCAATATACCTGGCAGAAAGCCGTGGATGTTACAGACCCGAATGACACTTTTTACAAGAATCAGATTCCGTATGTGCCGAAGCATAGCGGTTCAGCCGTCGCTTCCATATATTATAAAGGATGGGGGCTGAATTATTCCTTCATATATACCGGCGAGAGGTACAGTAGTAAGGAAAACACATGGCGGAACTATGTCCAGCCTTGGTATACCAGCGACCTGTCATTGCAGAAAACATTGAATATTAATAAGAAGACATTGAAAGCGACAGCTGAAATCAATAATCTTTTCGGTCAGGATTATGAGGTGGTCCTGAATTATCCTATGCCCAAGACGAATTTCAGACTGTCGGTCAGCATTGAACTTTAAACAAATATTTTTATGAAAAGAATTTTTCAAAATTTCGGCAAGGTAGTGCTTGCCATCGCGTTGGTTGCGGCAGCAGGTTGCCGTAAGGAAGATACATTGAGATTCCTTCCCGGTGAGAATGGGGAACCGTCTGATTATGAGGTTGTGGATGCTGCTGTCGATGCGGCGGCAGAACCTTCCGGAATCTACCTTGTCAATGAGGGCAAACAGGGCAGCAACAAGGCCAGGCTGGATTTCCTGAATTTCCATAACGGTTTCTATATCAGGGATGTGTACACGGAGTATAACCCGGAAGTCGTTAAAGGACTGGGCGATACCGGCAATGATGTCCAAGTTTACAAGGGGAAGGTTTTTGTTGTCGTCAATGGCTCGCACAAAGTCGAAATCATGGATGCATATTCCATGAAACGCCTAGCTCAGGTGGATGTTCCCAACTGCCGTTTCATCGCATTTGACGGAAACCGTGCTTATGTGACATCATGGGTGGCGAAAGATAAGAAGGATGTTCCGGACCAGAAGGGTGCACTCTATCGCATTGACCTTGATACATATAAGATTACCGGTGAGGTGGAAGTCGGCTATCAGCCTGAGCAGCTTGTCATTATGGACGGCAAGGCTTATGTCGCCAATTCCGGCGGAGTCCGTTACCAGAACGGACATGACTATGACAATACCGTTTCTGTAGTGGATCTGAAGTCAATGAAAGTGGAATACAACATCGAAGTCGCTGTCAATCTGAGCCGTATCGCTGCTGATAAGAATGGTGCGATCTGGGTTTCATCACTTGGCAACTTTTCGGATATCAGCTCCAAACTCTATTGTCTCGAGAAGAAGGACGGCAAATATGCCATCGCAACCAGCATTGACAGACCGGTTGCGAACATGGCAGTCAATAGCGATTATATCTATGTTATCGGAACATCTTATGACCCGGTTACCTGGAAATCTTCTACTTCTTATTTCAAGGTCAATGTCAATACCCGTTCTGTTGACTCTGAGAAGTTCATAACCGATGGTTCCGAGTCCACGATTGCTGCTCCTTATGCGATATCGGTGAATCCGGCGAACGGAGATATCTATGTTACAGATGCCAAAGATTATGTCTCCAGCGGAACCCTCCATTGCTATACCGGTTCCGGCAAGCATAAATGGAGTGTCCAAACCGGAGACATCCCTGGGCATATTGCTTTCCTCTAAAATATGAGTTATTTAACTTTAGGAAGATGACTGAGACTTTCCCTGATCTGCTCGTCAGTCGGGATGGTGTCAGTCATTTTTCCGTCATTGAACTGCTCATATGCCTTCAGGTCGAAATAACCTGTTCCTGTGAGACCGAAAAGAATTGTCTTTTCCTCTCCCGTTTCCTTGCATTTCAGGGCCTCGTCAATGGCTGCACGTATCGCGTGGCTGCTTTCAGGTGCAGGGAGCGTGCCTTCCGTGCGTGCGAACAATTCCGCTGCCTCGAATACGGAAGTCTGCTCGACGGAACGGGCCTCCATGTAGCCGTCGGCATAGAGCTGTGACAGGATGCTGCTCATTCCGTGGTAGCGGAGACCGCCTGCGTGGTTCGCTGACGGAATGAACTGACTGCCAAGAGTATACATTTTAGAGAGCGGGCAAATCTCACCGGTGTCGCAGAAATCGTAGGCATATTTTCCACGCGTGAAGCTAGGGCAGGATGCAGGCTCTACGGCGATTATGCGGTATTGTTTCTCGCCGCGCAGCATTTCTCCGACAAACGGACTTATCAGACCGCCGAGATTAGAACCGCCTCCGGCACAGCCTATGACAATGTCCGGGGTGATGCCGTATTTGTCGAGCGCCGCTTTTGCTTCAAGACCGATAATTGACTGGTGCAGAAGAACTTGGTTCAGGACGGAGCCGAGAACATATCTGTACCCGTCATGAGTGACAGCAGTTTCCACAGCTTCGGAAATGGCACATCCCAGACTGCCGGTCGTTCCCGGATGCTCCGCCAGAATCTTGCGGCCGACCTCTGTCTCCATGCTTGGAGACGGCGTGACATGTGCCCCGTAGGTACGCATGACTTCGCGTCTGAACGGCTTCTGCTCGTACGAACATTTTACCATGAATACATGACAATCAAGTCCGAAGTATGCACATGCCATGCTCAATGCCGTGCCCCATTGTCCTGCTCCTGTTTCGGTAGTCACGCCTTTGAGCCCCTGTTTCTTGGCATAATAAGCCTGCGCAATGGCAGAATTGAGCTTGTGGCTTCCGGAAGTGTTGTTGCCTTCGAACTTATAGTAGATTTTAGCCGGTGTGCCCAATGCTTTTTCGAGGAAGTATGCCCTGATGAGCGGTGACGGACGGTACATTTTATAGAAGTCCCTGATTTCCTCCGGAATAGGGAAGTATGCAGTGTCATTGTCAAGTTCCTGCTTGCAAAGCTCCTCGCAGAACACGCCCTTCAGGTCATCGATGCCCATCGGCTGCAATGTCGCCGGGTTGAGCAGCGGAGCCGGCTTGTTCTTCATGTCGGCGCGCACGTTATACCATGCTTTAGGGATTTCGTTTTCTTCGAGGTAGATTTTGTAAGGTACTTTCTGTTCCATAATGTTTATAATTTAAGTTGTTTTACGATTCTGTACGAAAAAAAAGCCCCGTCGCAGTCGCGGCGGGGCTTGAGTTATCTGAATGATTCAGAACAACATACGGCTATAGCCTCCTACGACTGTCAGAGTAGTAAGAGCGCCACCACCAAGAATTGTTGTTCATCATAAACATAGTTCCGTTTCTGTTTTTCGGTATGCAAGTTAGAAGATTCGATTCTAATATGCAAATATTTTTTGCATTTATTTTTCCGCTTCCAGTGTCTCAGCACTGTCGAAAGCCTTGACGATTTTCGTCACAAGCGGGTGTCTTACAATGTCTTCGTTAGTGAAAAAGATTGTTGAGACGCCCTTGATATTTTTCAACATATTTATTCCGCGTACAAGTCCGGAATCCTCCTTGTGCGGCAAATCCACCTGGCTGGCATCACCTGTCACGATGAATTTGGCATCCGGTCCCATACGGGTGAGGAACATTTTCAGCTGCCCGAGATTCGTGTTCTGCGCCTCATCCAGAATTACACATGCGCGGTCAAGTGTACGTCCGCGCATATAGGCCAGCGGCGCTATCTGAATGGTGCCTTCCGCGATGAATTCCTGGAGCTTTTTCGTCGGAATCATGTCCCCGAGAGCATCATAAAGCGGCTGCAGGTACGGATCCAGCTTGTCCTTCAGGTCTCCAGGCAGAAATCCCAGACGTTCCCCGGCTTCCACGGCCGGTCTGGTGAGGATAATCCTCTTTATTTCCCTGTTTTTCAATGCTCTGACAGCCAATGCGATAGCGATGTATGTCTTACCTGTGCCGGCAGGCCCGACAGCGAAAACCAGATCGCTGCTGAAGTAGGCCTTGACCATTTCCTGCTGCTTCTTGTTCCTCGCCCTTATCGGCTTTCCGTCAGTGCTGTGGACTATGACTGCATCTCCGTTCAATGTGAAACTGTCCGGCGAAGTCTCCCCGTCGAAAATGTCCTCCACATCGAATTTCGTAAGATTCAATTTGTGACGGCGCCTCTCGATGAGTTCGTCCAGTTTCGTGCTGAACTGCTCTATCTGTTCCTCGCTTCCGTCCAGCATGATCAGATTTCCTCTCGCAACCACCTTCAATCCGGGAAAATAGGAGCAGAATTCTGTCAGTATCTTATTTCCGGCCCCATAAATTTCTATGGGGTCCATAGCTTCCAATGTAATGTCTTTTCTCATATCTTTATCCTGCCGTTCACGGGATTTCCCGAGCGGCCAATCCACAAAGTTACATCTATAATCCCGTTCCGCAAAAATATTTACCGGACCCCGGTGACAGCCTTCACGTGGTGATAGGTGGACATCATTTTGTCATAGTCGGAAGGGGCCTGCCAAAGTTCGCGTTTTCCGATGAAATCCCGAACCGGCAACGTGGTGTAATTGTCCATGTATTTGCCTGGACGTGAGCACCATAGGTAAGTGACAGACGGCGGCAGCATTGACATGTCACCTGATGTGGAACGTGCGAACTTCAGTTCCACGGCTAGCTCCAGCTGGGTGTTTGCCGCACTCATGTTCGAAACGGCATTGCCCAGGGAATAGAAAACCGGGATGCCGGCAATCATTGACGAATCCTGCACCACATGAGGATGGGTCCCTACGATGGCATTGACCCCCTTGGCTACCAGCCATTTGGCCAGTTTTTCCTGGCGGGAGGAATGGCGCAATTCGTATTCCTCGCCCCAATGCGGGAGCGCCACGATGAAATCCGGTTTCCGCTCTTTCGCCCGCGATAGCGCTTCTGCGATGTCGGTCGTGTCGGAGAGATTCACCTTCGGCCATTTTCCCCGTTTCACGGGATTGTTGGTCCCGTATGTGAAATTCAGGAGGGAGATCCGGACACCTCGCACATTGACAATCAGCGGGTAACGCCCCGCATTGTCCAGGGAATCAGCGCTTATGCCCGCATATCTGATGGCGCCTGCGGCCTCCAGGCTGTCGTAGACATGAATTGTCCGTTCAATTCCCGTGTAACCTTTGTCGAGAATGTGGTTGTTCGCTGCCAGGAAGACATTGGCTCCGCAACTGTTTATGTAGCAGGCATATTCATCGGGCGCGGAAAATGCCGGATAGCCGGAATACGGCTTGCCTCCGAGTGGAAATTCCATGTTCGCGACAGTGATGTCCGCAGCCTTCATCCGGCCGCTGATATGCTCAAGGAAAGGCCCGTAGCTATAGGACATCTGCCGTTCATGAAGCATCACATCACCGATGATGAACATTGAAACGGTATCCGCATGCCCGAACAGCGGACGCGCGGGCGCCAGCCTTTCTTCGGAACAATGCCGGAAATCCGGGGCGCGCAGAGGAAATGCCGCAGAGCCTCCGAGGACTCCTGCGAGAATAATTTTCAATGCACTCCGGACCAATGTCATTGCGTGCAATGCTTACTTGCTGATTACTACGGCAGTAGAATCGCCGAGCCTGATTTTCAGCCAACTTTCCAGTTTCCGGATGTCGTCGGCAGGAAGGGGTTTGGCGGATTCCGTCATGAGTACCATGCCTTTGGTGGAAGCCAGACTGTCGCATCTTACCTCTGCGCCACGTGCGATGAACATTTTTCCGATTTGCGGATATTGGCTGTGTATTTCCTTGGCAATCTGCTCGAAAGGAATTTCTCCAAGTTTATAATTTTCAAGTGCTTTCTCCAGTTCCTTGATCCTGGCTTCACGCTTTGCAATCTCGGAATCGGTACGCTCGTAGATGCCCTTCATTATCTTTTCAGATGCCTTGTCGGACTCGTACATCGCCCTTTCAGAGAACTTCAGCTGATTTTCATTGATCTTATGTCTTGCCGCCGACTCGATGAGTCTGGACTTTTCGCTGGCGGTGATGGGCTCTCCCGCAATGAACAATTCTACGCTGCAGCCTTTACGGTAGCTGATTTTGTGGTCGTAAATATATCCGGTTTCGAGATTCTTGTTCTCGGCCACGAAATTTTCGACGTTGATGTTGAACTTGTTCTCGCGGATCATCGTAAATGCGGACCAGATGCTTGGCGCAATCACCAGAATAACCACGACAGTTATCCATGTTTTCGTCCTCTTTGCCTTCACCTTGTCCGGAATCTCGATTTCATGGAAGTGCAAGTACTTGACCATCAAATATGTGGCCAGGATGATGAAGATGCAGTTTATGAAGAACAGATACAATGCACCGAGGAATATGAACAGGCTTCCTGATGCCACGCCGTAGCCTGCAGTACAGAGAGGAGGCATCAATGCGGTAGCAATCGCGACGCCGGAAATGACCGTTCCCTTTTCCTTGCGGCTCATCTCGAAAATGCCTGCCAGACCGCCGAACAATGCTATCACCACATCGTAGATAGTCGGGTTGGTCCTGGACATCAGCTCAGTCGGATTGGCAAGTTTCAATGGGGTGAGCAGGAAATACAATGATGCAGCCAAGAGGCTTATAATCACCATGGTAGCCAAGTTCTTGAGTGCGGATTTTATGAGGTCGGCATCATCGGTTCCGAGTCCGAGACCGATTCCGAAGATAGGTCCCATGAGAGGGGACACCAGCATTGCACCGATGATGACGGCAGTGGAATTCACATTGAGTCCGACGGAAGCGAGCACGATGGCGCAAACCAGAATCCATACGTTCGGGCCTTTGAAATAAATGTTCCCTCTGATGGATTCGTCGGCTTTCTGTGTGTCGATAGTGGCTCTGATGTCAATCACTTCCTTCAGGAAAGTCTTGATGTCTTGTATTAACTGCATGGCGTAATTTTTATGTTCTCGCTACAAAAATAATTATATTTATTAAATTTGTAGGAATTTATGTACTATGAGACGTTTTTTCATCATACTGCTTTGCGCGGCGGCGGTTCTGTGTTCGGGATGCGATGTGTTCCGGAAACTTGCCGGACGCCCGACTTCCGCTGACATTGAAGCACGCAGGGCTGCCATTGAAGCTGTTCAAGAAGCTGAACATCAAGCGCGTATGGATTCATTGGCGAAGGTGGAGAAGCAGATTGCCGATTCACTTGCCGTGCTGGATTCCCTCAAAAACATGAATGAGACAATGCTGGAACCCAAGTCGATGGGCGGTCTGGAATCGGGGGTGCTGACACATCGTTACTACCTGATACTCGGCTGTTTCATGGATACCGGCAATGCGCAATATCTGAAAGGAAAAGTGGAAAAGGCAGGCTATCCGGTGACATTGATAAATTTCAGGAACGGCTTTACCGCCGTGGGCGTCTGTCCTGCGGACAGTATTGTCAATGCTTATGACAACCTGAAAAAGATCAAGGCGGAATCATTTTGCCCGGATGGCGTTTGGATGCTAGTCAATTAATTGATTATGAGAAGTTTAATAAGTAGAGCCCTGCTCTTGGCATTGGCCTTCGGCTTGTTTTTTATGCCATGTGAGGCTCAGGTCATTTCAGGATATTCGGAACTCAGTGACAGTGATGTCATGAAGACATTGAAATCACATGTCTCATATCTCGCGTCTGATGAGCTTGGCGGCCGTAAGGCTGGTTCGGAAGGTGAGAAAGCTGCTGCTGAGTATGTCAGGGACGTGTTCCGCGAATATGGCGTGGATTTGTTGAGCGGTGATGACGGAGACCTGTTCGGTGTCGCTCAGCAAAACGGCGATACGCTGACTTCCAGAAACGTAGTAGGTTTCGTGCAAGGTTATGACAGGGCGATGTACGACAAATACATTGTCATAGGAGCCCGTCTCGACAACATCGGTACGAACATATTGACTGTGGACGGGAAGCCGCAGACGCAGATTTTCAACGGTGCGAACGGGAATGCTTCCGGACTTGCCGTCATGTTGGAACTGGCCAGGATGATCAATTCGAACGCCATAATGTTCAGACGTTCAGTGCTTTTCATTGCCTTCGGCTCATCGGAACAGACATTTGCGGGAGCGTGGTATTTCCTGAACCGTTCTTTCGGAGATGCCGGAAAAATCGACGCGATGATCGACCTGGATATGCTGGGTACCGGAAGCAAAGGCTTTTACGCGTATACATCTTCGAATGCCGACATGAACATGATTCTGTCCAATGTTTCCAATGAAATTCAGCCGGTCCTGCCGAAAGTTACTGCGGAAGAGCCGTATCCGTCGGACAACAGGGCGTTCTATTCCAAGGAGATACCGTCCGTGATGTTCACGACCGGAAAATATCCGGAGCATGGTACAGTGAAGGATGTGGAAAGCATCATCGAATATGAACCGATGGAGCGTGAACTGGAATACATCTATAATTTCACCAGATATATTTCCAATGTGGAGAATCCGCCGTTGTTCCGTCAGGACAAGGTCCTGCCTAAGTCTACGGACAAGCTTTATGATTATGCGGATTGTGACAAGCGTCCTTCGTTCATGGGAAGTACAGACCCTAAGGCGTTCCTGCTGAAATGGGTATACCAATATCTCAAATATCCTAAGGCTGCGGTCTCCAATGGTATTCAGGGGCGCGTGAGCGTCGAGTTCATCGTTTCCAAGGACGGCAATGTCACGGATGTGCGTGTGGCAAGAAGCGCGGACCAGCTCCTCGATGATGAGGCGGTGAGAGTCGTCAAAGCATCTCCCAAATGGAAGCCGGGGCAGGTCAAGGGTATGAAAGTCAATACGATAATGTCAGTGGCGGTAGATTTCCGCCTCTCTAAAAAAGGTAAATTCGGAATTAAAAAATAGCTATGGATTACGATTTCAGAAGAATTGAGCAGAAATGGCAGGCCAGATGGGCGGCCGAGAAAACTTTTCGTGCGGTAGAGGATCCGTCGAAGCCTAAATACTACGTGCTGGACATGTTCCCGTACCCGTCAGGTGCAGGACTTCATGTGGGACATCCTCTCGGTTACATTGCAAGTGACATTTATGCAAGATATAAGAGATTGAAGGGATTCAATGTCCTTCATCCTATGGGTTATGATGCATTCGGTCTGCCGGCAGAGCAATATGCCATCCAGACGGGACAGCATCCGGAGGTGACTACCGTGAAGAACATTGCCCGTTATCGCGAGCAGCTTGACAGAATCGGATTTTCCTACGATTGGGACAGGGAAGTCCGCACATGCGATCCAGCATTCTACAAATGGACTCAGTGGGCGTTCATCAAGATGTTCAAGAGCTATTACAATACGGAATTGGACAAGGCTCGTCCTATTTCCGAATTGGAAGATGCGTTCGGGCAGTCAGGTACCAGGGATGTTCACGCTGCATGCACAGAGGAATTGACCTTTACCGCCGGCGAATGGAAGTCTTGGAACGAGAAGAAGAAAGCAGAGGTCCTGATGAACTATCGTATTGCATATCAGGGAGAAACATCAGTCAACTGGTGCCCTGGACTCGGTACGGTGCTTGCCAATGATGAGGTGAAGGAAGGTCTTTCCGTACGTGGAGGATTCCCTGTGGAGCAGAAGAAGATGATGCAGTGGCAGCTCAGGGTGTCAGCATACGCCGGACGACTCCTGGACGGTCTGGACAAACTGGACTGGACGGATTCATTGAAAGAAATGCAGAGGAACTGGATCGGCCGTTCTTATGGTACCGAGGTGGTTTTCAAGACTTTCAATGGCGACAAGAGGAAAGATGTCACCATCTTCACCACTCGCGTGGACACGATTTTCGGTGTGACTTTTATGGTGTTGGCTCCTGAGAGTGAGCTTGTTCCTGAACTTGTCACAGAGGAGCAGAAGGCTGCCGTCGAGGAGTATCTTGCTTATGTGAAGAAGAAGACGGAGCGCGAGAGAATTTCCGAGACCAAGACCGTAACCGGCGTATTTTCAGGCTCTTATGCGGAGAATCCGCTGACGGGAAAACGTGTTCCGGTGTGGATTTCAGAGTATGTGCTTGCGGGTTACGGTACTGGTGCCATCATGGCAGTACCGGCTCATGACAGCAGGGATTATGCATTCGCCAAGAAATTCGGCCTGCCTATCGTTCCTATCATCGAGGGATGCGATGTGAGCGAGTCCAGCTTCGATGCGAAGGAAGGCAAGATGTGCAATTCCGGATTCCTGGACGGCATGGATGTGAAGGAAGCAATTCCTGCAGCCATGGATTATGTTGAGAAACAGGGCATTGGCCGCAGAAAAGTCAATTACAGACTTCGTGATGCGATTTTCTCACGTCAGAGATATTGGGGAGAGCCGTTCCCTATATATTATAAGGATGGCATTGCGACACCGCTGCCATATGAGAAACTTCCGCTCACCCTTCCGGAAATCGACCAGTTCAAGCCTACCGAGAGCGGAGAGCCGCCTCTTGCACGTGCGAAGAACTGGACATATAACGGTTATCCTCTGGAAACCAGCACAATGCCAGGCTTTGCAGGTTCCAGCGCTTACTATCTGAGATACATGGACCCTCATGACAATGAGGAGCTCGTGAGCTGCGAGGCTGACAAATACTGGAGGGATGTCGATCTCTATATCGGTGGTACAGAGCATGCTACGGGCCATTTGATTTACTCCCGTTTCTGGGACAAGTTCCTCTATGACTTGGGCAATGTATGTGAGGACGAGCCGTTCAAGAAGCTTGTCAACCAGGGTATGATCCAGGGCCGTTCGAACTTCGTATACCGTATCGTAGGTACGAACAAGTTCGTTTCCGTCGGACTGAAAGACCAGTATGAGACTACGGAAATCCATGTGGACATCAACATTGTCCGTAACGACAGGCTTGATGTCGAGGCATTCAAGAAGTGGAGACCTGAGTTCGCGGATGCCGAGTTCGTTCTGGAGAACGGCGAATATATCTGCGGCTGGGCTGTAGAGAAGATGAGCAAGTCCATGTACAATGTCGTGAATCCGGATGATATATGCAACTCCTATGGTGCTGATACATTGAGACTTTATGAGATGTTCCTCGGTCCTATCGAGCAGTCGAAGCCATGGGACACCAAGGGAATCGACGGCGTGAACCGTTTCCTCAGAAAGTTCTGGAAATTATATTACGAAGGCGAGAAATTCATTGTCACGGACGAGAAGGCGACTTCGGAGGAACTCAAGACATTGCACAAGCTGATAGGCAAGCTGCAGGCCGACATTGAGACATTCTCATACAATACCTGCATCAGCGCGTTCATGATTGCCGTCAATGACCTTGCAGACCGTAAATGCGCTAAGCGCGAAATCCTTGAGCCTCTGGCTGTGCTTCTTTCTCCGTTCGCACCGCATATCTGCGAGGAATTGTGGGAGGCACTCGGACATGAGGAAAGCATTTCCAAGGCTTCTTTCCCTGAATATGTCGAGGCTTATACTGTTGAAAGCAACTGTACTTACGCAGTTTCATTCAACGGCAAGACCAGGTTTACAGTGGAACTTCCTAAGGCAATGGGCAAGGACGAGGTGGAAAGCAATGTGAGGAGCAATCCTTCGACGGAAAAGTATCTTGCAGGAAAGAGCATTGTGAAAGTGATTGTCGTTCCTGGAAAAATTGTGAATATCGTAGTTAAATAGCAATATGATCTCCGCAAAAAAAATCTTTTCAGTCCTCTTGGACTATGTTATCGTGTCACTCGGAACATTGATGTTCTGTCTGTCATGGGATGCTTTCCTGATTCCTAACGGAATCGCTGCCGGTGGCTTGACGGGAGCATGTACCGTTCTGCAATTCGCGACCAACGGACTTATTCCTGTGGCTTATTCCACCTTCATTGCCAATGCAGCTCTGCTTGTCATGGGCGTCATCGTGTTGGGCCATGCTTTCGGCATCAAGACAGTGTATGTCGTGGTCCTGTCATCTGTCTTGTTCAAGATTTTGCCTGAATTTGACTGGGTTGCGGCGGTACCTGGAAATTTCTTGTTCATTGACAACAGGGCATTGATACCGATTGTCGGAGGTCTGTTGGAGGCTGTCGGCGTAGGATTGATTTTCCAGCGTGGCGGCAGTACCGGAGGTACGGACATCGCGGCATTGGTGTTGAACAAGTTCTGGCCTATCTCTCCTGGAAAGGTGTATCTTTATTCGGATATATTCATCATTGCTTCTGTATTGCTGATTCCAGGCAAGACTTTCGAGGATATGATTTATGGTTATCTTTCCATGATTACATTCTCGTTCATGCTGGATTTCGTATTGCTAGGAAGCAAGTCTACCGTACAGGTGCTCGTGTTTACGCAGAAATATGAAGAGATGGCGGACTATATGATGGCGAAACTGCATAGGGGAGTGACTGCGCTCAAAGCGGTCGGCTGGTACACGAAGCAGGACAAGAACGTGCTGCTTATCGTTGCCAGAAAATCCCAGATGCCGGAGTTGTCCAAGGCCATCAAGCATATCGACGACAAGGCTTTCGTGAGTGTTTCTCCTGCAAGCAGCGTTTACGGCGAGGGCTTCGACCAGTTGAAGACTGGTATTGAGAAAAAGAAGAAGGCTGAAAAGGACTTGGCAATCTCTCCGGATATTGCACGTTCCGCCGATATTGAGAAACAGGGATAGTCTTAATAGAACTGCATCTTGTCAATAGACTATGTCACAGATGTTTACGGCTGCGGTTCCAATGTTGTAAATATGGTGTCCTACGGGATGAAAGGTGACTGAAGTGGGCATTAAATGGAAGATTTTTAAATTTAAAAAACATATATTAATTCACCCGGCTGCTTTCGGAAGAGTCCGAAAGCAGTTCTTTTTGTCTAATTTTGTGCTGCATAAAAACTGAACACCAAGTGTGTTTTATAAAACTAAAAGACTAGAATTGTTATGTTGTTTTTAGAAAAACTATTTGTCTCTCCGAGGGCTACTGTGCGTGTGATTTCATTGATAAATCTTATTCTTTCCGCTCTTGCCGGGGCGTTGTCGGGATTTGGCTCAGCCTTGTTCACGACCTTGTTCGGACTCAATGTTTCGGCTTCCATATTGTTCATGGTGCCTGACGAGTATAATGACTACAGGTCATCCGTGTTTTATTCGGCGCTTACGATGTCGCTGTCCGTATTCGTGTCATTGCTGCTGGGAATGGATCTGATCGGAGAAAAACTGTGCATCATAATATATGTCCTGTGCTCGATGATTCCGCTATGCGCATGTCTGATTTCCAGAACTTTCAAGGCAATGCGTGATGAGAACTATCTGGTGACCAAGGTTTCAGGCTGGGAGATAATGTTATGTCTCATCAAGATGTGTTTTCTGGTGGCATTCATGTCCGTGGGGCTGCTGACATCCGTGTGCGCCATGCTCTTCGCCAGGTGGTGGGTGAGGATTCTGGCTATACTTTTCGCCGGTTTTTTCTATGCGTTGATATATCTCAGGAATATAACATCTTCTCCTATACTTCATTATACGGATACGGGAATTCCTCTCGGTGAACGTGACGTGTATTCTTGTGTCTTGCATCCGTCCAAGTTCAAGGAAGATTTCAGTTATATGTATGACAAGATGCTGGCACTTCTGGAGAAGGAGCAGCCGTATCTGGACCCGGAATATTCTTTGGACGACATGACTAGGGCTCTGTTCTCCAACAAATCTTATATGTCGAAGTTGATCAATATCTGCACGGGGCTGAATTTCAGCCAGCTGATCAACAAGTACCGGGTGAACCATGCTCGGGAACTCTTTTTGGCGGACAATGACTTGAAAGTGTGCGAATTGGCAGATTTGTCAGGATTCCATTCCTCGGTGTCGTTCAATATGGCGTTCAAGCTGTTCTATAAAGTGACGCCAGGAGTCTGGTGCAAGGAAATCAGGGACAAGGCGGCTATTGAAGGGAAAGACCTTTCCAATCTTCAGGAACTGGCGCTGTGATTTCTATCGGCAGCTTGCTTACCGGGTGAATGAAGCTGATATGTCTGGCCATTAGGGAAATGCCTCCGTCGCGGTTGGACCTGGGAGCGCCGTATTTGAGATCGCCTTTTATGCAGCAGCCTATTCCTGCCAGCTGGCAGCGGATCTGATGGTGGCGGCCTGTGTACAAGAGAACCTCCAGAAGATAATATCTTTCAGTCCTGTCAATGAGCTTGTAGTGGAGTCTTGCAAGTTTGGCTTCCTTTTCCTTGCCGGTACGGCTGATGAATGACTTGTTCATCTTCTCGTTGCGTGTCAGCCAGTTCTCCAGGTCTGCCTCTTCCGGCTCCGGCTTGTTGCATACCAGTGCCCAGTAGGTCTTGTGGACATTGCCTTCTCTGAACATGGCGTTCAGGCGTTCCAGTGCCTTGGAAGTCTTGGCAAGAATGGTTATGCCGCTGACAGGGCGGTCCAACCTGTGCGGTATGCCCATGAAGACCTGACCCGGTTTCGAATCACGCATTGCTATGAATGCCTTGTATTTTTCGCTGAGAGGCTCGTCTCCTGTCTTGTCACCCTGGACGATTTCGCCGACCTTCTTGTTGACGGCGAGAATGTGGTTGTCTTCGTATAATATTCTGGATTCCAGGTCTTTATATTCGTATTCCGGTAATGTTCTGTAAACCATGTCAGAAATATGTGTAATGTCAAATTGTTTGTTTGCGGGGCTAAAGTTAGATAAAATATGACAAATTGTCATAAAATAATTGCGCTATGGGCATTGGCACGGCATTGGATAAATGTCATGGCGTTGTCGGCCGGATGGCAGGCAGCGGTCCGGACAAACGGTCCGGATGTTACAAACGATAATAAAAAATAGGAGATAAATATTATGGGAAAAATCATTGGAATCGACTTGGGTACGACCAACTCCTGCGTAGCAGTGATGGAAGGTAACCAGCCTACAGTCATAATCAACAACGAAGGTCAGAGAACTACCCCTTCAGTAGTCGCATTCACCGAAGGCGGTGAGAGAAAAGTAGGTAGCCCTGCGAAACGTCAGGCTATCACCAATCCTAAGAACACCGTGTTCTCCATCAAGAGATTCATGGGTGAGACTTATGATCAGGTAAACAAAGAAATCGAGAGGGTTCCTTACGCTGTCGTAAGGGGCGAGAACAATACTCCTCGTGTAGAAATCGAGGGACGTCAGTATTCACCGCAGGAAATTTCAGCCATGATTCTTCAGAAGATGAAGAAGACAGCTGAGGATTACTTGAGGCAGCCTGTAACAGAGGCAGTCATCACAGTTCCTGCATACTTCTCAGATTCACAGCGTCAGGCTACCAAGGAAGCCGGCAAGATCGCGGGTCTCGATGTAAAGCGTATCATCAACGAGCCTACTGCAGCTGCGCTTGCTTATGGTCTTGACAAGAAAAATAAGAATATGAAAGTCGCTGTGTTCGACCTCGGTGGTGGTACATTCGATATTTCCATCATGGAACTCGGTGACGGTGTGTTCGAAGTGAAATCCACGAATGGTGATACCCATCTTGGCGGTGATGACTTCGACCAGAAGGTTATCGACTGGCTTGCACAGGAATTCGCAGCTGAGAATGGTGGCGCTGATTTGAAGAAAGATCCTATGGCTCTTCAGAGACTTAAGGATGCTGCCGAGAAAGCGAAGATCGAGCTTTCCAACCAGACATCTACGGAAATCAACCTTCCTTACATCATGCCTGTAGACGGTGTTCCTAAACACCTCGTAAAGACATTGACAAGAGCTAAATTCGAACAGCTTTGCGATGACTTGTTCCAGAGAACCATCATCCCTTGCCGCAAGGCACTTGAGGATGCACGTCTGAGCGCGTCACAGATTGACGAAGTCCTGCTCGTAGGTGGTTCAAGCCGTATTCCTAAAGTTCAGGAAATCGTGAAGGAATTCTTCGGAAAAGAGCCTAACAGAAGCGTTAACCCGGATGAGGTTGTAGCTATCGGTGCAGCTATTCAGGGCGGTGTGCTTGCCGGTGATGTAAAGGATGTCCTTCTTTTGGATGTAACTCCGCTTTCACTTGGTATTGAGACACTTGGCGGTGTGATGACCAAGCTTATCGCTTCCAACACCACCATCCCTACACGTAAGTCAGAGGTGTTCTCTACCGCTGTGGACAATCAGCCTTCAGTAGAAATCAAGGTGCTCCAGGGTGAGCGTCCGATGGCCAAGGACAACAAGCAGATCGGTGTGTTCCATCTTGACGGCATCGCTCCTGCTCCGAGAGGAATCCCTCAGATCGAGGTTACTTTCGATATCGATGCCAATGGTATCCTCAATGTTTCCGCAAAGGACAAGGCTACCGGCAAGGAGCAGAACATCAGAATCGAGGCTTCTTCAGGATTGAGTGAAGATGAGATTCAGAGAATGCGTGATGAGGCCAAGGCCAATGAGGCTGCCGACAAGGCTGAGAAGGAAAGAGTCGACAAGATTAACAATGCCGATGCTCTCTGCTTCCAGTCCGAGAAGAACCTCAAGGACTACGGCGACAAGATTCCTGCAGAGAAGAGGGATGCTATCAATGCTGCTCTCACAAGCTTGAAAGAGGCTGTCAAGAATCAGAATATCGCTGATATCGAGACATATACCAAGACTCTCGAAGAAGCATGGCAGGCTGCCATGGCCGAGATGGGCGGCGCACAGGGTGGCGCACAGGGTGGCCCTCAGGGTCCTCAGGGCAGTAACTACGGCCCGCAGAACGGCCCACAGAATGGTCCTGACAACCAAGGCCCGGACGAGCAGTAAAGTAAGTAATTGAATTACCAATAATATTCCGGACAATGATGTTTAAAGTCATTGTCCGGAATTTTTTTGTTTGTACGAAGATCATCTGGCTAAATTTTATATTGTTGCACCGTTTTATGCCAGGGAATTATTAACTTTGACGAATTGTTGAAAAAATCTATCATAATGAAGAAGATACTTTTATTTATGTCCATGGCCGCAGTTCTTGCAGCCGGTTGTAAGGAAAACAAGGATGCGGATGTGGTCAGGGCTGAGAAACTGATGGCGAAGATGACGCTTGCCGAGAAAATCGGCCAGTTGAACCAGTTTGTTCCCGAAAATTCAGTTGTCACAGGCCCGGACGGTAGTCCTGTTGAAGTGAGGAATGTGATAAAAGACGGAAGGTGCGGATCTATGCTCAATGTATGGTCGCCGAAAGAATTGATTGAATACCAAAAACTTGCCGTTGACAGCTCCCGTCTTGGAATTCCTATTCTCTTCGGACACGACATCATACACGGCTGTCGCACAACCTTTCCGGAGAACTTAGGAATCTCATGTTCTTGGGACAGGGAAATGACAGAGGAAGTCGCACGGATTTCTGCGGCAGAGGCTACGGCGTTCGGGATTGCCTGGACTTTTTCTCCTATGTGCGACGTCGCAATCGACCCTCGTTGGGGACGTGTTTCGGAAGGTTCGGGAGAGGATCCGTATCTCTCGGGACAACTTTCTGCAGCGATGGTGCGAGGCTATCAGGGAGACGACCTTTCTGCCGGCAACACTATTCTGTCCTGTGTGAAACATTTTGCGGCATACAGCGGCGCTGAGGCGGGAAGGGACTACAACACCGTGGATATGTCTGAAATGATGTTCAGGGAACGTCATCTGCCTTCTTATAAGGCAGCAATCGAGGCTGGTGCACTCAGTGTGATGTCTTCGTTCAATGATTTTGACGGCATTCCGGCAAGCGGCAACAAATGGCTCCTCACCGACCTGCTCCGAGACGAACTCGGTTTCCGTGGATTTGTCGTTTCCGATTATAACTCAATCAGTGAAATGATAAACCACCGTGTCGTTGCGGACAAGAAAGATGCTGCCTGTCTTGCTCTCAACGCAGGTCTCAATATGGATATGGTGGATGGAAGCTATTATCAATTTGCCGAAGAACTTGTAAAGGAAGGTCGTGTAAGCGAGGCGCAGATAGATAAGCTATGCAAGGATATCCTGACCATGAAGTTCAAACTCGGGCTTTTCGACGACCCGTTCCGCTATGGCGGGGAAGGACGCTGGGAAAAGGAAACATGGCTTCCAGAATATCTTGAAACAGCCCGCAAGGTCGCCCGTAGTTCAATGGTCCTTCTTAAAAACGATGGCGCAGTTTTGCCTCTCAAAGGCGGGGAGAAAATCGCGATTGTCGGCCCGGCTGCTGATTCCAGATCCGAAATGACCGGTTCATGGGCAGGATTTGCCGATTATTCCAAACCGGTGAGCTTCTATGAGGGTTTGAAGGCCAGATTTCCTCACAATGCCATATCTGTCGAAAATGGCTGCGATTTCTTCGACCCGATTGACGGAGGCATTGCAAAGGCTGTCGCTGCCGCGCGCGGAGCGGATGTCGTTTTCATGACTCTCGGACTTCCGAACTCATACAGCGGAGAAGCTGCATCAATGGCAAATATTGACATTCCTGCTGCACAGAAGGCCCTTTTCAAGGCAGTGAAAGCCACAGGCAAACCGGTGGTCATCCTGCTTGTGACAGGACGCCCGATGACTGTCGCCGAGGAATGCGAAGATGCTGACGGACTGCTTGTTACCTGGCATCCCGGGATAATGGCGGGAACAGCTCTCGCGGACATCGTTTCCGGAGATTTCAATCCGTCCGGTCGTCTGACAATGACCTTCCCTCTCTGTCTCGGACAAGTTCCTATTCATTACAATGCCAAGAGCACCGGACGCCCTCGCAGAAGCCCGGAAGACAATGCCAAGTATGTATCTCGCTATATGCGCACTCCGAACGAGCCTCTCTTTGCATTCGGTGAGGGTCTTAGTTACACAGAGTTCGCGTATTCCGATCTGGAGGTCCTCAATCCGGAAGTCCGGCTTGGAGAGACTGTGAAGGTCCGCGTAAAAGTGAGCAATGTCGGAAAATGTGACGGCGAAGAGGTGGTCCAGCTCTACCTCAAAGATGTAATCGGCAGCCGTACACGCCCGGAGCGTGAACTCAAGGGCTTCGAGAAAATTGCCCTCAAGGCGGGAGAATCGAAGACAGTCGACTTCGAGATTCCGGCGGAAGCCCGTTCATTCTTCCGTTCTGATGACAAATGGGGCGAGGAAGCGGGTGAGTACGAAGTCTTCATCGGTCATGACTCCAAAGCTCAGCTCAAGGGCGGTTTCACTGTCATTTGATTCGTCTGCAGATTCCTACATCATGAACCGCGACATGTCTTCGCCACGTGCAAGACCGTCGCGGATTTCTGTTGAGGAAATGTCTACGGTAGGGGCGTCCAGAATCTGGATGTGGTATAGATGCCGTTCCGCATCTTCAAGTGTCAATTTGTCAGGGTCGGAATATGACCCGTCCAGGACGTAGAGCGCCGGATGCAGGAAGCACTCATCCATTAGATCTTGCCTGATTTTCGACAAATCATATCCGGTGCGCGGATAGACAGCCACGCCATATTCTGCAAGCAGGCGCGGAAAATCCCGCCATTTGTGGATTGACGAGAGATTGTCGGCGCCGATTATCAGCGTGAAATCATTTTCCGGCTCGCGTCTCTTGAGCTCGTCCAGAGTCCTTATCGTATAATGCGGGGGGTCCATGTTCAGTTCAATGTCGTCCACCCATACGTGCAGGTCAGGATGCCGTTTGACCGTTTCTACTGCAGCATTGTACCTGTCCCGGCCGGAATCTGCGCTGATGCTGTCCTTGAGCGGGTTCTTGGGCGAGACGACAAGGTATACCCAGTCGAATTTCTTTTCCCTGGTCAAGTATTCCATGATGGCCTGATGGCCGATGTGCAGAGGGTTGAAAGACCCTGAGTATACGGCGATTCGCATGGCTTGCTCAAGTTTTGCTTTTGGGGATTATCAGTTATTCGGACAAAAATCTGTCTACGATGACTTCGGCCTCCGAGTAGGCCTTCTGCAGGTCATCATTGACAAGAATATAATCGAATTTGTCGGCGTAAGTCATTTCTTCGGCAGCCTTTGCGACTCTCTTTTCGATGGCCTCGGCGCTGTCGGTGCCTCTGGCAATGAGTCGTTTGCGCAATTCTTCCACGGATGGAGCCTGTATGAATACTGACAATGCCTTGTCTCCGAAGTATTTCTTCAGGTTGACGCCACCTTTCACATCGACGTCGAAGATGATGACATGGTTCTTGTCCCATATTCTCTGCACTTCGGACTTGAGGGTGCCATAGAATGAACCGGCGTAAACTTCCTCGTATTCTACGAATTTGTCTTCTGAAATCATCTTCCTGAATTCATCGGCCGTGAAGAAATGATATTCCACGCCGTCCTTCTCCTGTCCGCGTGGTGCACGTGATGTCGCGGAAACGGAAAACTCCATTTCAGGGTGCAGTTTAAGGATATGATTCACTATCGTGCTCTTCCCGGAACCGGATGGTGCGGAAAAAATGACTACTTTATTGTTCATCTCTTTTCATTATTTTCACAAAAATAGTTAATTTTGCGCGGCTTTTAGGAAAAAACATGTCAATTTGACCGAACTTTGACGATTGGCAGAATTATTGTACGGAAAATAATTACTAATATTTACAGAATATGGTTTCTTATAAAGAATTGGGCCTTGTAAACACTAGAGAAATGTTTGCAAAGGCTGTCAAAGGCGGATACGCTATTCCGGCTTTCAACTTCAACAACATGGAGCAGCTCCAGGCTATTATCCAGGCTGCAGCCGAATTGAAATCTCCAGTTATCCTTCAGGTTTCCAAGGGCGCACGTAACTATGCGAACCAGACACTTCTCCGTTATATGGCAGAGGGTGCCGTACAGTATGCAAAGGAACTCGGATGGGAGCATCCGCAGATCGTTCTCCATCTTGATCACGGTGATTCTTTCGAGCTCTGCAAGAGCTGCGTAGATATGGGCTTCTCTTCAGTGATGATCGATGGTTCTGCTCTTCCATACGAGGACAATATCGCTCTTACAAAGAAGGTTGTAGAGTACGCTCACAAATATGATGTTACTGTAGAGGCTGAGCTCGGCGTTCTCGCAGGTGTTGAGGATGAGGTTGCTGCAGAGGAGTCTCATTACACCAAGCCTGAGGAGGTTATCGACTTCGCTACCCGTACAGGCTGCGATTCACTCGCTATCTCCATCGGTACTTCGCACGGTGCATACAAGTTCAAACCAGAGCAGTGCACACGTGACCCTAAGACAGGCCGTCTCGTTCCACCACCGCTCGCATTCGACGTTCTCCACGAGATCGAGAAGAAACTCCCTGGATTCCCTATCGTTCTCCACGGATCATCTTCAGTACCACAGGAGTATGTAGATATCATCAATACTCATGGCGGAAAACTTCCAGATGCAGTAGGTATTCCTGAGGAGCAGCTCCGCGAGGCTTCCAAGTCAGCTGTCTGCAAGATCAACATCGACTCTGACTCACGTCTTGCAATGACTGCTGCCATCCGCAAGGTATTCGTTGAGAAACCGGGCGAGTTCGATCCACGTAAGTACCTCGGACCTGCACGTGACGAGATGAAGAAGCTCTACGAGCACAAGATCAAAGATGTTCTCGGTTCAGACGGCAAAGCTGAATAATCGACGGAACATATAAATAAAAAGTCCAGATATCTGTAACGGATGTCTGGATTTTTTGCGTTTATGACGGCGTGTGATGGCTGTCGGAGATGCCGAAATGGCGGCGGTACTCTTGGACTGAATTCTGTAGATGCTTTTCCACGGCTCTGGTGGAGATTCCGAGAATCTCGGCTATCTCGCTGTGTGTCATGCCCTCGATGCGGCTCATGTAGAAGATGTCCTTCGTACGCTCCGGCAGGAAATTCGAGAAATCCAGAACGTCCGTTATGTCAGGCAGTTGCTGAACTTTTTCTCCGGGGATGTCTCTCTCGTCTCCGAAATCGGCAGCCGCGATTATTTCCCTTGCCGACAATGGCAGTTCATCAAATCGTATTGCAGAATTTTCTTCCTTGTTCCGGCTGATGATATTGTAACATTTGTTCCTTACGGCCTTGAAAAGATATGCCGGAACCTTGTCCGAACTGATTTCAATCCGCTTGTCGAGAAATGCGCAAAGGACATCGTAAAAAATGTCTTCGGCGTTGTTCAAGGCATAGCATTGTCGCCCGCCTCTGGATAGTAAACTATTGATATACGGCACTATACGCGGGTGGATCTTGAGAACGAGATCCCTCACTTCATCTTCTGAATATGTAAATAACCGCGTGTCCATAGTTCAAATTTGTCGGCAAATATATAAAAAATTGGCAAAAACAGGTTCGGGATTTTCACATGTCGTGTCTATTATGATGAGTCCGGAAAACAGATGCCGGTCATTGGGAAGATGAATGAATATATCAAAATACTAGTAAGCAAATATGTCAGCGGGACTCTGTCGGATGAGGAAGCCGTGAGACTTGCCAAATGGATAAAAATGTCCGGAAACAATGCTGAATTGTTCCGCAATGCCGTCCGTGACATGGAGAAAAACCGGACCACGACCTCCGATGCTGTCGAATTCTGGAATCGCCTCGCGAAAGACAAATTCTCGGCCAATGCCGGTTCCAAAAAGACCTTCAGGAATTCGTGGGCAAAATATGCCGGCGCTGTTGCCGCTGCATTTGCGGTCATCGTCACTGTCTCAATCCTGGTCATGAACATTGACAAGAAAGACATTCCGGAGCAGGACATTGTCGCCGAGCAGGTGCAGACTCAGGAAACTGCGGCCCCGGCCCGCAAGGAATCGCTCATTTACACGGCTGCTGCCGGTGAAAAGAAAACCGTGATTCTTCCTGACAATACGAAGGTCATGCTCAATTCCGGAGCGAAATTGATGCTGTCGGATGATTTCAATGAAACTGAACGTCGCGTGGACCTGGACGGCGAAGCATTCTTCGATGTCGCGAGAAATCCGGAGAAACTGTTCATCGTGTGCTGTCGTGACAATGAATATATCGTACGCGGTACATCTTTCAATGTTTCCTCATATGTGAACGACAGATTCTCCATCGTGACACTGCATACGGGACGCCTGGAAGCCAGAATCCATGACGATGTCATAATGCTGAAGCCTGGCGACGAATTGAGAATCGACAGGAACATGAACCAGATTACCAAGCAGACGGTCGACATTTCCAATTCGGCGAAGTGGAGGGACAGCGGACAATTGTCTTTCTCGTCACTGCCGCTTAAATACGTCGCCAACCAGGTTTCACACAAGTACAACGTGAAAATCAATGTCCACAGTTCGATTGAAGACATTGTCTATGACGGATGTCTTGACCGTGAATCCCTGCAGGACGCCCTGAGGCTGATTTCAATGACATCTCCTGTCGAACTCTCCGTCACGGAATTCAAGGGAGAATACTACATCTCGAAAAAATCAACAAGACAACAATTAAATCAATAGAATATGAAACCACAAATCAAGACACTAAGACCTAAGTATGAAGCTCCGGTCATTACCGGCTTCGACTTGTCGCTGGAAGCTGATATATGTAATCCTGCCAGCTATTCCCAGACTCAGGAATTCAAAATTGACGACAGTTGGATGTGGGATGATGAATTAGTAAACGAGTAAGCCTATGAAAAAGACGATATTGGCGGTATTTTGCCTGATGGGGACAATTGCCTGCTCGAATGAGCTTGAATATCAGAATGATAGCCGTACAGTGCTGACACTGGAATTGCCTGGAACCACCAAGACTGTTCTCGGCGATGCACAGGACGAAGTGCGTCCGGTCCTTTGGTGTAAAGGAGACAAGATTTCTGTCAATGGGGTAGTCTCTGACCCTCTCGATGTGGAAGGTAATGTTCTCAAGGCCTACTTTGTGTTAAGTGGGCAAGTGTCAGCTCCTTATGAAATAATTTACCCTGCCGGGATGGTCAAGGATGCCGCGACCGTTACCCTGCCTGCCGGGCAGAAATATGCTGAAGGAGACAATATCGTTTCCGGTTCAATGCCGATGGCAGGTTATTCCACCACGGAATCTGTCATGATGAAACAGGTTTGCGGAATACTGGGAATCAGGCTGAAAATGGGAACGGAGGCCAACCTTATCCGCTATATTGAGGTTACTGCATTGGGAGGAGAACCCGTATGCGCTGATTTTTCAGTGGATTTCCAGAACAGTACGCTTTCATCTGAAGCGAAAGATGCTGATGTTATACGAATGGAAGTTCAGAAGACTTTTCCTGCAGGCTCTGCAAACACGTTCAATGTGATTCTTCCTGCCGGCGTGTATTCTGACGGGTTCCAGGTAAAAGTCGTGGATGAAAATGGTCGGGCAATGGTAAGGAGCATCAAGGGAAGCTGTGAACTCGGAGCCGGAAAATTGATGCTCATGCCGGAATTGGAATTTGTTCCTAATTCGGAAGACAAGGGTGTGGAGATTGCCACGCCGGAGGACTGGAACTCTTTTGCGACGGCTTACAATGCAGGCAAATATCCTGATTCACAGATTGCAACCATCACTGCGGACTTGGATTTTTTGTTAGTTGACGCCGATAAATTTGTCACATTGGGACTTCGTGACGGAGCGAAGCAGTCCCCTGATGGAAAGGCCAAATATTTTGCCGGAACTCTCAACGGAAACGGGAAGAGGATAATGAATCTTAAGTCAGATGTTCCTTTCATTCAGGCTATTGGAACAGGTGCTTTGGTGCAGGATATCAACATCGACGAAACTTGCAGTTTCACACCATGGTACGGCGATAAAAAGCAGCTTGAATTCGGCTCACTTATCGGTTATTGTTCCGAGGGCACTGTAAAGAATTGCACCAGTGCGGCAAGCATAACCGTTTCGCAGTGCAATGCCGTAGCGAACAAGTTTCCGCTTTATATCGGCGGTCTTATCGGAAGGAACAGAGCGGCAGCTATCAGCAATTGTACAAGTTCAGCAACAATTGTGTCTGATGCAACTTATGTCACGGACGCAACGGCCAAGACCAGTCTATATATCGGTGGATTCACAGGCTATTGCTCAAATCCGGACGGCGTGCTTGAGAACTGCACCAATACCGGGAATATTTCCGTGGCATCGACTACTCGGAATATCTATGTAGGCGGCATCTGCGCGAGGTGTTCTGCCGGAACAATTACCGGATGCGCTAATTCCGGAGCAATAACAGTTTCCACTGGAAGAACATCCGGAGATCCTTGCAAGTTCCTCTATCTCGGAGGTCTATTCGGCGTCATAAATACAGACAAGGACAATTCCCCATCTATTGTCAATGGATGCTCAAATTCAGGAGCCATTACTTCCCGTTCAAATGTCAAGCAACTTTATATAGGTGGTGTAGCAGGGTTGCTGGATTCGCCCAATACAACATTAACCGATAACACAAGTTCTGGTAATATTACCACGACCAAGAGACTGAGAAATCTATATTGTGGGGGACTTTTCGGTGCGGTTACTCAAGCTATGGAACTCAATCTGAACGGAGAGCCTTATACCGGAGTCATCAAGATAGGCACAATCGAATCATCTGCATTATCTTATTTGTATTGTGGAGGCCTTATCGGACAGACAACAGCGGACATCAAAGTAAGTGGTAGTGCCACTTGGAAATCAAGCTTATCTTATGTCGTAAAGGCTACGGCTGGGGACAACATTGCTGCTGAATCATTCTTTGGAGGTATTTGTGGTTGTGCATATGGTGCATCTATAAACCTTTCCGGGATGAAGTCAGAAGGCACTATTGCCATCGATACATTAAAACATACGATCTCAGGCGTAGGAGGCATTATAGGTGGAGCTACAAAAGGAACTTCGATATCCGATTGTGCAAATTCATCCAAGGTCTCCGTTAAAGAGAATAATGTCAAAACAAATGGCTACTCCGTGCATGTAGGAGGCATTGCGGGCAGAATCTTTGGTGGAGAAGTTATTATAAAGAGTTGCACTAATTCAGCAAGAATTGAGAGCCGGCACTTTAATAACAATCCGTGGATTTCATATAATGGAAATGTTGCTGGCGGCATTGTCGGTAGTGTTGGTTATTCTGAAGACAATAATTTCCCTGCCACTATTGAGGATTGTCAAAATTCTGGTACTGTCTATAGTCTCCGTGGAGCAAGTGGAGGAATAGCCGGTTATGTGTCCAAAGTCACTATCACAGGCTGCCGTTTTACTGGAGGCATTACTCGTTCTGCACCTGGTGGAGGAATTGCCGGAGTTGCTAATAATTGCGTAATCTCCTCATGCTATGTCAAATCCAATATTCAAGGCGCTGGTGCAGGCAGTTGTTTTGGCGATACCGGTGGAATAGTTGGTGAATCGGTTTCTTCTTTCATTGACGGATGCCAATATTATGGGAACTTGACAGATGGTACAGATGAAGCCTCAATTGCAAAAAAAGGTGTCTTCGGCGGCATCATAGGCAAGGCCGACGACGCAAGTTCAGCCGGCGTGACGACAGCCTGCGGATTCGGCGGAACCATCAACGGCACCACCATCACCGAAACCGACCTCAGCACCTGCGCCATCGGCAGCACCACCGGCAGCACCACCGGCACACGCGGAACATTCTATCTATGGAATGGTGTGCTCCAATAGTGAGCATGAGTTTACCGAAAAACCATAAATCAAGACAATATGAATAATTTTATGAAAAGATTGCTTGTCGCAATGTTTTCTGTGGGGTTGGCAGTATGCCTCGGGGCTTCCTCTTCCGTCAATGCGGCGGAAGTTCGGCAGGAACCGGTCATTAGCATAGCTGTCAAGGACATGCCGCTGCGGGAATTTGTGGCGGAAGTCGAAAAGAAATGCAGTTATACCTTTTTTTACAGCGTTCAAGTACTTGAACAGGCGGGGAAGGTGACGGTCAATGCCGAAAACGCGCCCGTAAGCGAAGTACTTGAAAAAGCATTGGCAGGAACTGGATGCACGTTCGAAGTGATCGGGAACAAGATTGCCATCAAGACGGATACGAGTTTGAAGCCGGCCGATGCAAATATTGCGGCGAAATCGCAGACGGTGACGGAGCAAACTGCCGGCACCAAGGATATACACGTCGTGTCCGGTGTCGTGAGAGATTCTGAAGGGAAACCTCTTCCGGGAGTAGGCGTGTTCATTGTCGGAACAACGACGGGTGTCATTACGGACAATGACGGTGCATATTCCATCAAAGTAGCCGCAGGACAGGAATTGAAATTCAGTTCAATGGGCTACAAAGACGAAACTGTCAAGGTCGGCAGCAGGTCGGAAATCAGCGTGAGAATGATGGACGATGCGCAGGTGCTTGAATCTGTGGTCGTTACGGCGTTCGGTATGAAGAGGGATGAAAAATCGCTCGGATATGCTGCCACCAAGGTGGACGGCGGGAACTTTTCCAATGCCGCCACATCTTCCAACTGGGTAGGAGGACTGGCCGGCAAGGTCGCAGGTCTCGCCATTGACAGGACAAACTCCGGCCCGGGCGGATCAATGCGTGTGACATTGAGAGGCGAGTCGTCTGTAGATCTGGCCAACAACTCGGCATTGTTCGTCATCGACGGCGTGCCTATGTTCAATACGTCCACATCATCTACCTCAGGCAGTGATGAGTCTACCTTTGCCATCGACTATGGTGACGGAACAAGTGATGTCAATCCTGATGACATTGAGAATATTACGGTGCTGAAAGGACCTGCCGCCACAGCGCTCTATGGCTCGAATGCCGCCAATGGTGCGATCATCATCACTACCAAATCCGGAGGAAACCAGGATGCGAAACTCAGCGTTTCATACAGCACGAATGTGATGTTCGAAACATTGACGACATCGCCTGAACTTCAGTATGAATATGGTCAGGGTACCAATTCCGACTATTACTACTATCTCAGAAGCGGTGACAATGCCAAGGGATTGGGCTATCATCCTGTACCGGATTATACCAGTACCGTGAGTCTGGAATCCTGGGGCCCGCGGATGGACGGTTCATTGCAATATCAGTATTACGATGACAGGCTTTCAATCGGAGGCGCCAAAAATGAAGATGGTGATTTCCAGAGGACTGCGACTCCGTTCGTCAGTCACGGCGACTGGTTCAAGGATTATTTCAGGACCGCTTACGTGGTCAGCAATTCACTGTCGGTTTCTGGAAAAATCAGCGGAAAGAACTCCATCCGCGCGACATTCAGCGATACCCGTGGAGACATGATGGTTCCCAATACCGATTACAGCAAACAGTATGTTTCGCTCAGGACAAGCAACAAATTGTCCAACTGGATGACCGCCGAAACTTCCATAACTTACAAGAGGCAGCAGTGTGACAATATCCCTACGTCTTCCGGTTATGGTTCTACCTCCGTCATGTACAGCCTTTGGACTTATGCGCCTAACGTGGATATGTCGTGGGTGAAGAATTATTGGCTTCCGGGAATGGAAAACCTCAATCAGGACAATAGCCTTTCTGGCGGAAAGAACAATGCCTACTTCGTTGCAAACGAGTGTGTCAACACGCAGCTGCGCAACAGGGTATATGGAAATGCCAAGTTCGACATGACCCTCTGCAAAGGCCTTACCCTCATGCTTCGTGGCGGCCTCGACATGAACCTGGACTTCCGTACGCAGCAGCAGGCGACCTCCACCCAAGCCAATCCGGACGGATGGTACCGTGAGCAGAATATTTCTTCAGTACAGCTTACGGGCGATTTTCTCCTGAAATATGACAGGGAACTCGGCGCTAATTTCCATTTCACCGGAAACTTCGGAGGAAATATCATCAACCAGAATTATCGCCGTCAGGCACAGACCGCGGATAAACTCAAGCAGGCAGCCGTATACTCTCTTGCCAACTCGCTTGGCGAAATCAAGGTGGACAATTACGGGTATAAGACCCAGACGAATTCACTCTACGCCCTTCTGCAGTTCTCCTGGAAAAATGCCATTTTCCTGGATTTGACAGGACGTAATGACTGGTCCAGCACGTTGCCTTCAGAGAACAGGTCATATTTCTATCCGTCCGTGTCCACCAGCATTGCCCTTAATGACCTGCTGGATTTCGGCCGCACCAACGGGTTGGTCAACCTGATGAAAATCAGGGCGTCATGGGCACAGGTCGGTCATGATACATCGGCGTACCGGATCGAGGATTACCTTGCAAGTACCAAATTCCCTGGCGGGGTGTCTCTTCCTACGGCGAAGTCAAACGGCCACCTGAAGCCGGAAATCGTCACGTCATGGGAAGTCGGCGCGGATATCAGGATGTTCAAGAACCGCCTGAGCTTGGATGTGGCGTACTATGACGGCAATTCGAAGAACCTCATCGCCAACATGCCGGTATCCTATGCTACCGGAGCGACCAGCGTTTATACCAATGCCGGTACTATCCGGAACTGGGGTGTGGAACTTACTGCCAACGGAACTCTGTGGAAAACCAGTTCAATGCAGCTGGATCTCGGTTTCAACTGGTCGCTCAACAGGAACAAGGTACTGTCGCTTGGTGACGGCATCGACTCGTGGATTGTCGCAAGATACTCTTCGCATGCGCTTATGACTGCTTATGAAGGCAGTTCTCTTACATCAATGTATGGTAAAGGTTACAAACGCGCACCTGAAGGCTCATATGTGGTCAATGCTGACGGTACAATGCAGAATGTCTCCGGTATGGTGGTCCTCGACAAGCAGGGCAAGCCGCAGACAAATGAGGACTTGCAGTACATCGGTGACTGCAGCCCAAAGTGGAGAGGCGGATTCAATCTGTCGTTCCGCTGGAAGGATCTCAAGGCTTCCGTAAGCTTCGACGGCCAGTATGGCGGACATGTGTTCTCTTATACGAATTGGATGCTGAATTACAGGGGAAAAGGTGTCGGCACTCTTGCCGGTCGTGAAGGCGGAATGATTGCCGAAGGCGTTGTCCTCCTGGATGACGGCAACTATAAGATCAATGATTATGCGATACCGCGCAATGATATTTCAGAATACTACCATTCTGCTTACAGCAATACCAATGCGGAGGCAAACTTCATAAGCACCCAGTTCCTGAAACTGCGTGACGCAAGGATTGAATATGCATTGCCGAAGAAACTTCTCGCCAAGACGAAGGTAATCCGCGGACTGTCCATAGCTGTCTATGGCAATAACCTTGTCTGCTGGAGCAAGTTCCCGGGATGGGATCCGGAAGGCGTCTCCATGAGAGGCAGCGCGATTATTCCGGGCTTTGAGATTCTTCAGATGCCATCTGGCTCGCAATATGGCGCAAGCCTGAAAATAACATTCTAATTGACTGTGAACATGAATAGAATTTTCAGATATGTTGCAGCGGCTGCAATACTTCTTACAGCTTGCTCCAAATTCGACGATATGAACAAGAATCCGTATGCGCTCTACGACGCTCCTGCGGAATCCTTTGTCCAACCTATCCTGTACAATACGGAATATACTCTGGTCTCCAGGTCATATGACCTCCTGTCGGAACTCATGCAGTACAGCGTCAATTACAATACCGAGGTGACTTCCCAGATGAACTACAATTATTCCATTACGGAGTCTGTGGACGCTTCCATCTGGCTCGGACTTTATCCTCAGGCCGGCAATGCGGAATACATGTTGCATCAGGCGGAGAAGGAAGACAACCCGGCGATGAAGGGAGTTGCATTGATACTCAAGACATTGGTGATGTCCAATATCGTGGACGCCTACGGCAATGTCCCTTATTTCGATGCCCTCAAAATCGCTCTTCAGAAGGACACCCTGAACTATACGACCAGATATGATGACATGAAACTCATCTATGCCGACATGTTCGCCCTGCTGGAAGATGCCAATGCCGCATTCGTGAAAGCGGAAGAACTCAAGAATTCCGGTGAGATCCCGCAGACTGATTTCAGTGCACTTTGTGATTACATGTATGAAGGCAATGTGGAAAAGTGGCGTCGTCTCGGCAATTCCCTCTATCTGCGTCTGCTTATGCGTGCAGCAATGAAAGTTGAGGAAGAAGGCGGCGTGATGGACATGAGCGGAACAGAACATCCTGACTTCAGCATTGTCAACAAGATAGCTGAACTTTATGATTGCTTCAATTCCGGCAGTGGGGATTATCCTCTTATGCGGGACCGGAAAGATGCTGCCGTAGTAGGGTTCAGCAATAGCAACTCTGCACTCTATACGCCGTTCTATGCTGTCACATCAGGAAACTGGAACAGCGTAATCGCTTGTGAGACATTGGTCAACGAGATGTATAACGCTAAGAAAGGGCTTGCAGACCCTCGTTACTATTATTATTTCACGAAACCTCTTGGCGCTCCGACGCAGCTGTTCAAGAGCAATCTGGATGCTTTTCTGGCGAAGAATGTTTCTGCTGCCGGAAACTCCAAGGTCGGAAGATATCCGAACGGCAATTCGGGCCAGATAGGAAATCTCAAGAATGCTGACCATTATGCGCTTATGAATTATTCCGAGCTGCTGTTCATTTTCGCGGAAGCCGGTCAGAGAGGTTGGCTGAATATCAGTTATCCGGTCGTGAAGAAGCTCTACCTTGAAGCCGTTACAGAATCGGCCCTCGAATGGAACACGACGGAATCAGCAGGAAGCGAGGACATGACGAAATTCATAGGAATCCTGTCCGATGAAATCGAAGCGGACAATGCCCTGGAGAAGATTCTTACACAAAAGTGGGTTTCAACGTTCTGGGTAGGCATTGAGTCCTGGTGTGACTACAGGCGTACCGGATATCCTGTCCTCAAGACCAATGGTGAGGCTGCGGACAACAATTATATCCTGCCGACACGCCTGAGATATCCTGCCGATGAGAAATACCGTAATCCTGTTACATATCAGGAGGCTCTGGACAACTGGCTTGGCGGTACCAACAATATGCGTACGGATGTCTGGTGGGCATCGACCGCTGAAAGCCGCAATACCAGGTTGCGTGGTAGAAAATAATTGAAAAACATGAGATTTATGAAACAATATATTAGACTGTTGCCGCTGCTGTTGTCTGTTTTCATTGCCGGTTGTTCTGAAGAACAGCCTGATGACACTGGCGAGGATGTAAAGAGTATCGAAGTCAGCTACTTTTATGACGGCGCGGAAGTGAAAGCTCTTCCGTTCAATTCTTCAAGCCGCAGCGTGCGTGTAGATGTGAAGGTGAACAATCAGGACATTTGGTGGAATGTCGAATCTGACGCCAGCTGGTGCAAGGTGTTTGATGAGCAGCATCGCGGAGACGGCGGATTCACATTGAACATATTGGCAAACGATGACTATTCTGACCGTGAGCCGGCTACGCTTACGTTCATTTCCGGTCAGTTCAGAGGATATACGATGCAGGTTTCCCAGACGGGCAATGTGTTCATTGTAAACAAGTTGTTCGCTGTGGGCCCGCGCTCTGCCGGAACCGAAGAAGTCGAGGTCTCTGTGAAGGAAGGAGTCGAATGGGACATTGTCAACAGTGATTGGATTACTGCTGTCAAGGAAGGTTCTCCGGTATCGGAAGGCGGCGTGACCAAGACGCGCGTTTCCGTAAGGTGGAATGAAAACACCTCTGCAGCCCGTTTCGGTTCCATAGGATTCAAGAGGTCTTCTTTCAAGGATGCTGATTCCCAGTTCAGCGTGTTCCAGTTCGGAAATGAATTGACCTATGATGAGGCTGGCGACATCATGCTTCCTGCAAAGGAATGTCCGGCTGTCGCCGTCAAGGTCCCGTCTTCCGGTGTCAATGGCGTGGTCCTGCCGGAATGGATAACTTATACTACCGAAGCCAATGCCGACAATACCGTAACGTATAATCTTATATTTGAGGACAATCCTAGTGATACCAGGACAATCCGCAATTCAAATGTGTCTTTCGATATTGCGGACAAGGATTCGGATGTGGTCCTTCCTGTCATCAAGCAGGACTACTATACCGTGCATGGCATCACTACTGCAGACGGATTGAAATTGTTCGCCAAGACGGTGAACGAAGGCGGAGATGTCAGCGAGTGGCAGAAAGACGGAAAGACGATATTGCTGAACAACATTGACATGTCGGCATTGACGGGAGAATGGACTCCGATAGGAACTGCTGACAAACCTTTTGCCGGTATTTTCGACGGCCGTTACAGGAAGATTCTGAATATGAAGTCTTCTTCGCCGTTGTTCGGTACTTGCGAGGGCGCGGAATTGTCCAACATCATCATCGACGAGTCTTCGGAATTCAATGTCCGGGGCGAATATTTGACGGAATGCGTGGCTGCCTCTCTGGCAGGAAAGCTTACGGATTGCAAAGTCTCCGAGTGTACCAACAATGCTTCCGTCCTTATGGAAGCGTCCACGCTCAATGAGGCGACTGTGGCTTATGTCTCAGGTCTCGTAGGCGTAACGGCTGGTAATACAACTGTCTATAAATCAGAGAATAATGGTAGCGTTACGGCATCTGGCAAATGCAGGACGGCCAAGGCCCAGGGCAAATTTTACGTCGGAGGCATTGCCGCCATGAACGGGGGAACCGTTGATGAATGTACCAATAACGGTGCCGTATCGGATGCGGCCGTTTCTTACAATCATTCTCTTGCAGGAGTAGCTGCCGCCAATTCCGGAACTGTCCAGTCTTCCAAGAACAGCGGACGGATTTCCGTGGCTGCCGTGCGTGTCGTGGATTCGCAGAACGATGTTTCCCGTTATATCAACATGGGAGGTATCGCAGGATACAATATGGAAGGCGGAAAGATTGCAGGGTGTACCAACGATGCTGCCCTGGCTTCGGCTTCCGACGTGAAATTGCAGCGTATCGGCGGCGTGGCCGGATATCTTGAGAGCGCCCAGCTTTCCAAGAATACCAATACTGCCAATGGAAAATGTGACATAACAGGAACATCTACTGAACTCAGAGGTGCCCGTCAGCTTTCTCTCGGCGGTTTGTATGGCGAAATAACATGTGGTGCCGCGCTCGATTTTTCCGGAGACGGAAAATGCTCCGCAGGACCGTTGACCGTTTCCGATTATGAAGCGTCCGCTGATTATGTCTTCATCTATGTCGGAGGCATGGTCGGACATGCGGGTCTGACTGATGATATCTCAATCTTGCATCCTGAATGGAATGGAACCATTACGATGAACTTGAAAAACAACAAGTTCGCCGGCTATGTCCTCGGTGTGGGCGGCGTGCTCGGCGGTGCCGGAGTGTTTGAAAAAGAGAGAGTCACGGGAGGTCACCTTACGGTGGAAGATGCTTCCGTGAGCGGAATCGTAAACATCATGGCAAATAAGAATTATGCGATGAGCCATAAATTCGCAGGAATCGGTGGCGTGTCAGGTTTTGTTTCTACAGGCGGAGTTTCGTTCCGGAGATGCACGAGTGAAACCAAGATTCTCCAGCCGGATTATTGCGGCAAATCCAACGGATGTGCCCAGCATGTGGGCGGTCTCGCCGGTATCGTAATGGGCGGCGATTCGGAAATCACCGATTGTCACAATACCGGGGAAATCGACAACGAGCACTATAACAACAATCCGTGGACTGGAACTAATCTGCAAAGCGGATCCACGGCAGGAATCATCGGAGCGTATGCGTATGACAATGATTATAAGGCATCAATCAAGATCTCCGGGTGCACAAATTCAGCTTCCGTCACGTCCTACAGGGGCATGGCCGGCGGTATCGCAGGATATCTTCGCAATGCCGAAGTGTCGGACTGCCGCAATACCGGTACGATGGCAAACGGTGCCCGCTCTTATGTCGGCGGTATCATAGGAATTGCGGACAACTCGTCCGTTTCCGGCTGTACAGCCATATGTAAGATCGGCGGATCTTCTGCCGGTTCTGAAATTTATAGCGGAGGCGGAATCGTGGGCATACTTTGGACAGGCTCAAGTTGTGAGAATTGTGCGTATTTCGGTGACATTACGAGTCTTACGCCAACAAAACCTGGTGAAGCTTACGGAAGTGTCGCAGGTTCTACCGCTGCAGGCACGAAAATTACCGGGTGCAAGTTTGGAGGATCGGTTCTGGACAGCACCGTTACAGAATCCAATTGTTCATCATTTGTCGCCGGTGACGGCAATGCCGCTGTTTCTTCTTGCATTTATTGGAATGGGAAATAATTGGCTATGAAAAACTGGATACTGATGCTCCTGCTGCTTGCGGGAGCTTGGTCTTGTTCTCCGTCATCATCTTCTCCTGACAATCCCGGAGAAGATGAGGGGGAGATAACCGTGACGGGAATAATTTATGACGACAGCGCGAAACCATTGGCTGATGTCCTCGTGTCGGATGGGTATATATTTGCGAAAACCGGCGCCGACGGCCGTTTCTCACTGGAGAGCGATTTGAACAAGGCCAAATTCGTCTATATGGTCCAGCCTTCCGGGTATCAGGCCCCTGTCGAATCGGGACAATCCATGTTCTGGAAACGGCTGGGCAAAGGCGATGCACAGAAAATCAATGGAGTATACCAGCTCAGGTTCACATTGAACAAGATCAAATCCGATGCGGACAAGTTCTCGATGGTCATTGCCGGAGACCCGCAGCCGCGTGCGCGTACTGCCGGTTATGACAACTTAGCCTATCATTCACTTGACTGCAATGAAGACATGTGGAAAGATATGAGCGAGTATACCTCATCTTTGGGCGGGCGTCAGGTCTTCGGAATAATGCTGGGTGACCTTGTGCATGAGAACATGTCCTTATATCTGGATTATTGCAACAGGCTTGCACGGCTGAATTGCGCCGTGTACAGTGTCATCGGAAATCATGACAATGACCCGTCTGCCGCCGATGACGAAGCTGGCGCTGCCTGTTTCGAGGACTATCTGGGCCCGAGGAATTATTCCTTCAATGCCGGAAAGTTCCATATCGTCGTGGTGGATAACCTGATAATGCAGCTGAATTCGTCGGGACAGCTTAAAGATTATGACCAGGGGCTTACTGACGATATCTGGAAATGGCTGCAGAAAGACCTTTCGTATGTGGATTATTCGACACCGGTCATCATCTGCTCGCATTCTCCGATGTTCATGCTGTCGTCTGGCGGTGACAGGTCCCTGTCCGCGGCTACGCGTCACGGGGCGGACTATGCCCTGTTGCTTTCCAAATACAAGAAGGTATATGCCTGGGCCGGTCACATGCATGCCGCGTTCAACTATGTGTATGGCCCGTCTTCGAAATATCCGGGGATAGAGGCACATACAGTGTCCAGGGTTACCGGCTCATTGTGGGTGAACGAGTGGCTGTGTGAAGACGGAACCCCGAGGGGATATGTCGTGGCGGACGTGGACGGCGAAAACTTGATATGGAAGTTCAAGCCGATTGCCTATCAGACCGCGAAGGCGGTCGGTAAGGTTCCGGCCTATACGCTGCGCGACTATACCTTGACCTCGGACGGCGTCGCCATGCGCAACGGAAGAAAATTGGACGAAACCTATCAGCTTCGCGCCTATCCGCGCGGGACTTATGGCGACAACTATGTTTATGCCAATGTCTTCATGTATGATGAGGCATGGGGCGAGGTGAAATTCACTTCATCGAAGAGCGGCCCGGTGGTAATGACCAAGGTCTCTGAAAAGACCAAGAAATATGATGCCGCCTACAAGGAAGTGTTTGATTTCTATAAATCGGCTGGCTCTGCGTTAAGTTCATCATCTGATTTCGTGCTTTTCAACAAGTCCGGTGAAGTGGCCAATCCTGTGCCGCACCTCTTCAGATGCTACTCTTCTGCGGAATCCGATTCCGGAACCGTCACGGTAACAGACCGTTTCGGCAATGAATATTCTACGACAGTGTCATGGTAATGGTGAATCATATGAAGAAGACAATATCTATCATCTTGTTGCTCCTTTGGGCGGTTGCGGCTTATGCCGAAGGCATCGGGACTTATAAGGATCTTCTGGAGTTTGCTGCCGCAAGCAACTCCGGGCAAAACATTGACAAATGGGAAGATGCCGACGGCGTCATTTGTCTTACGGCAGACATTGACATGTCGAAAGTGAAGAAGTTCGACGGCGTGAAATCGTTTGGCGGAGTTTTCGACGGACGCGGGTTCTCCATTATGAATTGGAAAGCCCAGAGGGGACTGTTCGGACAGATAGTGGAAGGCGGCATTGTCAGAAATCTGAAGATTGACGCTTCCTGTTCAATGAAAGTTTCCAATGGAACTGTCGAATATCATGTCGGATTCATTGCAGATGAGAATGGAGGAATCCTGGAAAACTGCGAGAATCACGGCAGCATCAGCCATCGTTCCGGCTTTACGGAGAATGACGTGTATGTAGGAGGTGTCGCCGGCATAAACAAAGCATCCATTCTTCGCTGCCGTAATTATGGAAACATCGATTCCCGAAGCGCATCAGTCAGCCAAAAGGGAGAAATATCCGCACATATCGGAGGAATTGCCGGTGGCGGATACCTGAAGACTTTCATGTGCCCGGTTTTCGCCTGGTGTGAAAACTATGGACAAATACGCTTTGAGGGTGATTTTCCGGCATGCAACCTGGGTGGCATTGTGGGCAATGGTTTCAAGGTCCCCGTGAAATTCAGTATCAACAGGGGGACTGTCACGGCGACTACTGTGCAAGGAGAGCCTGGAAATGATGCAATGATTCCTCAGATACGTGTCGGTGGTGTTGCCGGAATGACTAAAGGCGACATTATGGGATGTGACAATTTCGGAGAAGTCTCATCTTCAGGCACGCATTGGCCTGTAGTCGGCGGTATCTGCGGAATGCCTCACGCGGCCATCGTGATAGGGGATTGCGTGAATTATGGAATTGTCCGCATTACGAATGATTCTCCCGGCTGCGTAGGCGGCATTGCCGGTTCCATAAACAGGCCGGTGCATGTGAGAGGTTGCGTGAATCGTGGAGATATAACTTTTGGAGGATTCAGTCCTGACAGACGTTCTGCCTGTGGCGGTATCGCCGGCTCAGTCACTGTCAAGCGCGATGCCAAAGAAGGCGCGTATGTCCGTAATTGCCTGAATTACGGCAATGTTGCCGGCGGCTCCGGTTCGAACAAATATGAAAACAGCGACAATGCAATCCATACGGGAGGCATTACGGGATGGATATCAGGTTCCGATCTGGCTGTCGTGATGCTTAAGGATTGCACCAATTATGGAAAGGTGACATCTGACGGCGGCAGGTGCGGAAATATTTCCGGTGCATGTGTCAAGGTCCAGACAGGAGGGAAATACCCGGACGATTGGGCGGAGGCGGCTGAACCGATGTCCGACGGCAGCAATGTGTTCGGACGTGTTACGGATGTGACAGGAAAGGCTGTCGCCGGTGTGGTGGTCAGCGATGGCTTCCAAAGTGTCCAGACAGACGGATATGGTTATTATTCCATGAAGAGCGACTTGTCTGCGGTCAGATTCGTCCAAATCTCGTTCCCTGCTGAATATGAAATCAATGCCGTGGACGGAAAGCCTTGCGGATACAAGCGCGTGGCAAGATATCAGAAGGCCGTCATGGCGGACTTCGTGCTGACGCCTCGCAAGTCACCTTCGGACAAATATACGATGCTTATGATAGCCGACCCTCAGATGAGGCCGTTCGGCGTCGACAATTCGGCGGAGGCCTACAAGAATTCCGTCATTCCTGATGCAGAAGCGTTCCGGCAGCAGTGCGGTGACGAATGTTATTCAATAGAACTTGGCGACCTGGTTTATAATTTCATGACTGCTTATGACGATTATATGGATATCACTGCAGGACTGAAATGTCCGACATTCAATGTGATGGGCAACCATGACTATGACCAGACCACAATGTATGACTCTGAGCTGGGTGCCGTTTATTTCGAAACGTATGTGGGCCCTCAGAATTATTCGTTCAATATCGGGAAGATCCATTACGTGATTCTCAATGACATAGTTTACAGCAGGGCTTCCGCCAAGGATACCTACCGCTCCGGCTTGGAAGAACAAGCATTGAAATGGCTGGAAGGCGACTTGGCTTTCGTGCCTCATGATACGCCTCTTGTGGTATGTGCACATTCGCAGATGTTCAAGAAGCGTTCGAGCCATTCTTCACACAACCTGAATTATGCAATTTACAAGGAACTTATATCCCGTTATTCCAAGGTTTATTCATGGGCTGGTCACAATCACGAAAATTACTATTATGACTATGCCGGAAAAGAGTTGGGCTTGGACAATATATCATGTATCACGGTGTCACGTTCTACCGGTGCGCTCAGATTGAACAAGTACCTGAACAATGACGGTACGCCTCAAGGATATATGGTAATGGAGGTCGATGGCGATTCTTTCCGCTGGTATTATAAATCTGTCGGCAGGAATGGCAATTGGCAGATGAAAGTCTATCCGCCACGCCGCACCGACGGAGCGAGGATCGTTGCGAACATCTGGAATTACGGTGATGGCTGGAGCAATGTCGAGTGGTGGGAGAACGGCAAGAAGGTGGCCGACATGAGCCGGACCGAAATGGAAGACCCTGATTATGTGGATGTCTATTCAGAGGTCAAGAATCCTACGACACGGAAGTATTGCGCACCGCTCAAGAGCTACAACATGTTCGAGGTGATGCCGTCCGACAATGTCCGTTCAGGTGAAGTCCATGTCACGGATAATTTCGGCGTGACCTACATCTCCGAAATTGAGTGGTAATTCAATAAACCGTCCGGAAAACTGGTACTTTTTCCGGACAAAATGTTCTTATTGAGCAGTCCGTCCGGAATAAAACGTTTATTTCCGGACGGGCAGAACGTGCCGTCAGAGATGGGGATGTCGGGAGACGCCGGATGCAATATCCGTCTCGAACCCCTTTTCGAAGGCGTTGAGGACAAAAAGATGTTCCTGTAAGGAATGTCCGCTTCGCTGGAGGGATGAACAAAAAAATGGAGACCATTTCTGATCTCCATTTTCAGTGCTCCCTTAGGGGCTCGAACCCTAGACCCCAACATTAAGAGTGTCGTGCTCTACCAACTGAGCTAAGGAAGCATTAAACTTCTATTATTTAGTGATCCGTTCGGGGCTCGAACCCGAGACCCCAACATTAAAAGTGTTGTGCTCTACCAACTGAGCTAACGAATCTCTCCATTTTCCCGCTCTAACAATACTTTTAATATCGCCGGATACTTAAGTGTTGGCTTGTTTTCCAAACGGGACTGCAAAGATAGCTACATTTTCTGAACATCCAAACATTTTCGCATATTTTTTTCGAAAAATCTTATCTAAAATGTTTTGTAGATAGCCTCCGGCGGTAGAGAGCAGCGCTCTTCTCCGTTTCTCTTGTCTGTTTTCTCTTCTCTGTTTCTTTTGTCTGTTTTCCCTTCAATCTTTCCTTATTCTCCGTATTTTGTCACTCTTTACCTGATTTTTCTGCACGCCATCCCCGGCGCATCGGTTTTCCTCCTTACGTTCACTCCGCTTTCACGTCGCCTCTCATGCAGCCTCTCACACGCACTTGCACGTCGCTCATCGCCTTATTCACGGCCTTTCACGCCGTCTCACACTAACCGTCCCGCTCCCCATCTCGCTCCCCATCTCACTCACCGCCTCACTCACCGCCTCTCACACGCATTTGCACGTCGCTCACCGCCTCACGTTCATCCCTCTCTTTCCGGTTCACTTTTTCCTGCCGGATTAAAAACGGAATTTTGTTCCGCGAAAACGTTTTAAGCGGTACGAGAGGGTCAGAAAAACCTGTTTTGTACGAGGAAAACGTTTTAGGCGGTACAAAACGATGCGTGACGTGGATGATTTAGTATTTTTTTGAATGTTACTAAGCCGGTGCGCCCCACGGGTATTATTTCTTGGCACAAATTTATTACTTTTGTGCTGTACGCCTTGGTGCAGTGAACCGCTCTGCGGATCAGTGGCTTGGAAAATCAAACAGAACAAAGAATCATCAGACAAAACAAACAATCATGAAAATGAACAAACAGGAATACTACAAGAAAAATGTGGAATGGCTGGAAGCAAAATCCAAGGAAGAAGGCGTCAATGCCCTCGAAAGGGGAGTCTTTTACAAGGTTCTCCAATCCGGACCGGCATCCGGAAAGCAGCCGGGAATGACCAATGTCGTCGTCTGCCATTATCTGGGCAGGACCATTGACGGCAAATGCTTCGACACCAGTCTGGGCGGCTGTCCTCTCGCCATTCGCATGCGTGAGCTGATAGAAGGCTGGATCATAGCATTGAAACAAATGCACGTTGGCGACAAATGGGAAATATATATCCCCTCGGAACTCGGCTATGGTAAAATTTCACAGCCCGGAATTCCAGGGGGCTCTACATTGATCTTCGAAGTTGAATTGATAGGAGTACAGTAATTCAGGGCATCTCGAGTCCTCGTATGAGAAGACGCTGGTAATTCCGTACCATCTAAAACGTTTTCTCGGAGCAAAACCAATTTGCATAGTCGTTTGGTACCGCTTGAAACGTTTTCTCGGTACAAAAATGTGGAATTCATGATGGCTCGGGCCGGCAGTCCCACAGGGCTGCCATCCTTGAGCTTGCGAACCTCATATTTGCGAAAAAGCCCGGCAAGTCGGAACCTGCTGGGCTTGAATTAAATATCGATCCCCTATTAAGCCTTATTTGGTAACGTAAAAATAATAACCTGCTTCAGATTAGGAGAAGATTTTCGAAGGTTGAGTGTGCCGGTGGCACATGAATGAAGAGGCAGAGATATAGACCTGGCGCTTATTTAAGAATCACTCCGTCGGCAGATAACTTGATCTCCACTTCAGCCTCACCCTTCTCCAGTTCGATTACGAACCATGCTCCGGAAGGAGTCTCCACGTACTCGGCATCGTCGATTTTCCAAGAAGGATATGAAACGTTGAGCTGATTCATCACTGCGGCAGGAAGCTCTGACTTGCGGACATCCCACTCGGTCCTCAGCCAGACATTGTCCTTGCTGAAATACACATCCTTGCCGCGCCATTCGTGAACGATTTCCACCTCGATTTCGCCGTCGTCGTACTCCGTGTCCATGATGACCGCGCCGGGATACTTCTGGCTGATCAAACTCTTCAGGACAGTCTGGACATCGGCAGGAAGGTAATCCTCGTAATCGTAATCATCCTCCACGTCCAGGACCACCTTGATGACCGCTCCCGTTTCCAAGAAATAAATGTCGGCCTCCTTTTCAATGTTTCCCGACTTGGTCTCGGCTTCGATGACATAGAACGTCTCCATTCCGGCCCTCTCAAGCTTGTCGATGTCGTCTATTTTCCATGCGGCATACTCGCTTGCCTCGAAAGCTGTCTTTACAGCCTCTGGAAGGGCCTCATATGTAACCTCGCTTTCGGTCATGCACCATGTGCCGGTGCCGTTGAACCATACGGAATAGTCATATTCCAAGTTCGCGGAACGTGTTGCCAGGCGATTGAATTTGGCTACGGTGTAGCCGTTCTTTGACACCCATTTTACATTGGTGGCATCAGGATAACGTGCAGCCAATTCGGCTTTTGCTTTGTGTATGTCATTATCTGCAGAGGCTTTGTTGCAGCCTGAAAGCGCCATCACCGAGACGCACAAGGTCATAATAAATAAATTTTTCATCGTACTATAATTTTTTGTTTACTCAAGTTTCGCAAGTGCGAAATACCGCTTATGGAGCCCGCGAGGGCGATGGTAAGTCCCTTCCCCGAGGGGAGGGATTTAGGTTGAGGGTAACGTGCACATAAAAAAAGTGCGTTGGGCTTACAGTCTTCGACCGAGAGGCAACCCTCAAACTCGTGCTAACGTTCAGCAAGTTTGACAACTTGCGAAACTTGAGCTGTTTATATGGCGAAATTACATTACGATTCTGGAGAGAATCTGTAATTTGCACGGAAAATCAGAAATTTATACGGAATCTATGCCTGCCGTCCGCAAAAGAATACGAAAACTGCATCCCGTTCTTGTCGGCAATAGTCTTGGCCAGGGCTAATCCCAGCCCGGTGGACCCCTCTTTCTTCGCGCCCTGATAGAATCTGTCGAAAATCCGCTCCCGATCCAGCGGCGCCTCTCCGCTGTTTTCGACGGTCAATCCGTTTCCGACCAATGCTATCGTGACAATGCCGCCCTCAGGGCTGTGCATAAATGCGTTCTTGATGAGATTCGTGACCAGAATCGTGGCAAGCGTCTCGTTCATCCTGACTACGACAGGAGAATCCTGCATCTCCAATGAACAATGTATATTCTTCCTGCTGAAAATCTCCTCGTACATTTCCTTCTGTGACTGCACTATGGATGAGAGATTTACATCCATGACATCAGGGAATTGCCCGTTGTCGATTTTGGTGAGCAGCAGAAGCGTCTTGTTCAGTCTGGATATGTGCACGACCTCCCGTTTCATCTTCACAAGCTCTCCGATATTCTCCTCTCCCAATGAATCATTGTCCAGCATCCAGTCGATTCTTCCTCCCAGGACGGCGAGCGGTGTCTGCAGCTCATGGGAAGCATTGCCTATAAACTGCTTCTGCTTTTCGTAAGCCTCGTTGGACCTGTCGGTCGCTTCCGTCACGGCCTTTTCCAATTGCCTGAACTCGTAGATGTCGGTATCTGCCGCCAGCTTGTCCTGCGTCTTTCCAGGCGTATAGGCATTGAGCCAGTCGAGAATCTCGTAGAACGGCCGTATGCTTTTCTGGAAAACGGCCAGCGTTATCACGATGACGGTCACCAGCAAGATCAGGTACAATGCTGCTATCCACCATAGGATTGCCTCGATCAAGTCTTCCTTTTCGAAAGTGGGAATTGCGGCAATTAGTTCGAAATATCGTCCTTCGGCATCATAGAAAAAGGTCTTGAGAAACCGGGCTGGTTCATCTTCGTCAGTTTCATTGATATATAAGTCGGAATCATAATATTTCGTGCGCGGGTGCGAGTCGGCGTATTCTTCGGTAACCTGGGAAATGCTGTAGTGCATGCCGGCAATGATGTCTGCCACCGGCAACTCTTGATTGGCCAACTTCTTGGCTATCAGTTGTCCCGAATAGCTTCTCAGTAGGTCGTCCACTTCATCGTTGATTTCTTCCACGGTGACGAAATAGAAAATCATTGCCCATAATGCAATGACAGGAATCAGCACCATGGACAGTCGGAGGGCTATTTTCTGGATCAGTTTCATAGAGAGTCCTTCAATATCATTTTATATCCGAATCCGTAGACTGACTTGATTTCAATGTCGGCGCCCGCTTCTTCCAGTTTCTTGCGCAGGTTCTTGACCTGTGAATATATGAAGTCGAAATTGTCCGCCAGATATGTCGAGTCGCCCCACACCGCTTCCGCCAGCACCGACTTGTCGATCATGTGCTCCGGCCGCAGCAGAAAATACTGGAGAATCTCATATTCTTTCTTTACCAATGTCAATGTCTTCCCTCCGACCTCGACGATGCGGCTGTCCGGGTTCAGTTTCACGTTTCCGAAGACAATGCCGTTGGAGCCGCTGCCTCCGTTTCGTCTGGTCACGCTCCTGATTCTGGCAATCAGCTCCGCAATGTGGAACGGCTTGGGCAAGTAGTCGTCCGCCCCTTCCTCCAATCCTGTAATCTTGTCTTCCAATGAGTTGCGCGCGGAGAGAATGATCACGTTGGGCCTTTTGCCTTCACGGTTGAATTCCTTCAGAAGGTCCAGGCCGTTCCCGTCCGGAAGCATTATGTCCAGCAATACGCAGTCGTAGGAAAACATGTTCAGCTTTTCCCATGCCTCATCATACGTCGCAGCTTCTTCCACGACATAATGCTCCTTCTTCAGAGCCCGTCCGATCAGCTCCCGCAGGGAGCTCTCGTCTTCTATTACCAGTATCTTCATGATACTGCTAAAATACGAAGAAAATCTGGAAAGGAACTGAAAAAATCACAACTGTTTCATATTGCGCTTAAGCAGGGAGATGATTTCGGTTTTTGACTCGACGAGATCCTGGAGGTTTGCGATGGTTTCCTTCTGGGAAGCTATGATGCGTTCCAGTTCGGCGATCCGCGCATCTGCCGCGCTTTTCATGTCGTCGGCGTTGCGCTTGTAAGAGATGCGGATGTCTTCCAGGCGCTCTTCGCTCTCAATCGGCTGATATCCCAACGCCAGTTCTTCGACAGGGACTCCGAGTATCTTCGCAATTTCGCCGAGCCTTTTGTTGATCAGGCAGGTCATGCCTTTTTCAATGCTCCGGTACGAGTTCCTTGAAATGCCGAGCGCTCTCGCCATCTCATCCTGCGAGATACCTCTCTCCGTCCTTATACGGATGATGTTCTCTTTGATGCTGGCATTGTCCATAATAACAGATGAATAATAAGTTATAAAACTCAAATTCTGCAAACCATCGCGTGATTCGCTGACCATGACAAAGTTATCCCGAATATCTGCCGCCGGAGGACAATAATTTCAGGCCAATGACAATTAAACATTGTCATTTGTAAATTATTTTGTGTCCAGGCTTGCACTAACGTTCAGTAAGTTTGACAACTTGTGAGATATAGAGCCCGTGAGGGCAATGGCAAGTCCCTTCCCCGAGGGGAGGGATTTAGGGAGAGGGTAACGTGCACAAAAAAAAGAGCGTTGGGCCTACATCCTTCGAAGAGAGCCAACCCTCAAATTCGCACTAACGTTCAGTAAGTTTGACAACTTGCGAAACTTGCGTCTATCGTGTGCCAAATTGGCAGTCTGCGGCTGTGGCAGATAATTTGCTGATGAAGGGGCGGATCCGCGGCAGGTGACCCAGCTCCGAGGATCTGATGTAATATGCTGTGGGTGATTATTATAGCGTCCATTTATGGACTGTTTTCCAAAAGATATAAGAGATTAAGAAGATATGAAAAAGCAAAAAGAAGAAGAACTCGGGAAGAAAGGAAGTCAGGTAAAGTCTGAAGAAACCCCATGTCCTGAGCATAAAGAGTGTGAAAATACTGACAAGAAGTCTTGCCGTGAGGAAGAATCCTGTCAGAAAGGCGAAGATAAGGAATGCAAGAAGCTTGAAGAAAAGATTACGGCTCTTGAAAACGAGAAGAAATCCGTGGAAGAGAAACTTGCCAAGGAGAAGGATGACTATGTCCGTCTGATGGCCGAGTTCGAGACATTCCGCAGACGCACGGCAGAGGAAAAGCTTGCACTTGTTTCATCTGCTGCTTCGGAGACCATCAAGGGATTGCTTCCGGTTCTCGACGACTGTGAGCGCGCAATGGAAATCCTGAACACTTCCAGCGACGAAGCTGCCAAAGAGGGAACAGGATTGATTTACGATAAGCTCATGAAGTATCTGAAAACCAGAGGCTTGGAGAAAATCGAGGCCAAAGGCAAGAAGTTCGATACGGATTTCCATGAGGCGGTCGCACAGGTGCCGGTAGAAGATAAGGACAAGAAAGGTCTTGTTTACGATGTAATTGAGACTGGCTATACCCTTGGCGGCAAGATATTACGTTACGCCAAGGTTGTTGTCGGAATATAGTTTTCGGGCTTTCTGGCCCGGAAGGAGGCTGATTTATGGCAGAGAAAAGAGATTATTATGAAGTGCTCGGTGTGGAGAAGAATGCCAGCACCGATGATATAAAGTCGGCTTTCAAGAAGCTGGCGCTTAAATGGCACCCTGACAGATGGGTGAGCGGAACCGAGGAGGAGAAGAAGAATGCCGAAGAGAAATTCAAGGAGGCGTCCGAGGCTTACGAGGTTCTGAGCGACCCTGACAAGAGGGCAAAATATGACCGTTTCGGTTTCAGCGGAGCTGCTGCAGGCGGCTATGGCAATGCAGGCGGTTTCGGCGGCATTGACATCAATGATATCCTGAAGGATTTGTTCGGGTCAGGATTCGATTTCAGCGGAGGAAACGGCGGCGGTTTCGGTGGCTTCGGCGGATTTTCCGGTTTCGGAGGTTTCGGCGGTGGCCAGCGTAGTCAGCAGAGAGTGGTGCGCGGGCGTGACATACGTACGCGCGTGCGCCTCACATTGGAAGAAATAGCGAAGGGCGTGACCAAGGAAGTCACCATCGAGCGTTACGAACAATGCCCTGATTGCGCGGGAAAGGGTACTCTCAATGCTTCCGACGTGAAGACGTGTCCGGTATGTCATGGCTCCGGTCAGGAACAGCGTGTCGCAAACAGTTTCTTCGGGCAGACAGTGACATATACGACTTGTTCAAGATGCGGCGGAGAGGGAAGGATTGTCACGAATCCTTGCCGTTCATGCGGCGGAACAGGTCTCGTGCGCAAGAGAGTAACCGTCAAGGTCAATATTCCTGCGGGTGTCGAGGACGGCATGCAGCTTACGCTCCAGGGCCAGGGACATGCGGCCAAGGCCGGCGGAATCAACGGTGATTTGCTGGTAGTGATCGAGGAACTGCCTCATGCTTCGTTGAAGAGGGAGGGCAAGAACTTGTTCTACAGCAAGATAATCCCTGTCACCGATGCTATCCTCGGCGGAGAGACGGAGATTCCATGTCTCGACGGTACTTATAAGATAAAGGTGGAGCCGGGAACGCAGTCCGGTACGATTGTCAGACTCAGGGGCAGGGGATTGCCTGCCGTGAAGGGCTATGGCTCCGGTGTAGGCGATTTGTATGTGAAATACCTTGTGTGGATTCCTAAGAAACTCAAGAGCAGCGAGAAGTCTGCCATCGAGTCAATGCGTTCAAGTGACAGTTTTACGCCGGATCTGAGCAGGGAAGACAGGAATCTTTTCGATAAAATGAAAGAAAATTTCTAAAAAGTATTGCGGATTCAAAAAAAGTTAGTACATTTGCAATCCCATTAACAAGGCAACCTCTTACGTTCGTTGGTTATTAAAGTAACGTTGCGCATTAAAAGTTTTTAGAAATGGATTTGATAAAAATTGTAGACCAGGCTTTTGCAAACGAGAAAGTCGCGTCATATCCGAAGTTCAAAGGTGGCGATACAGTCACAGTTACTTATAGGATTAAAGAGGGTGACAAGGAGAGACTCCAGAAGTTTAGAGGAGTTATTATCCAGATTAGCGGTGCTACTCCGTACACCAAGACATTTACCATCCGCAAGATTTCAGGTGGTATCGGTGTAGAGAGAATCTTCCCGTTCCAGTCACCATTTATCGAGTCAATCGAGGTGAACAAGGTTGGCCACGTACGTAGAGCAAGAATCTTCTATCTCAGGGCACTTTCTGGAAAGAAGGCTAGAATCAAGGAGAAGAAGATGTTAATCCTCAAAGAGGAAGGCGATACAAAGTAAGCCGAATCAAAATACAGGTCGTTAGACCTGAACTGGTCCCATAGCTCAATTGAATAGAGCATTTGACTACGGATCAAAAGGTTATAGGTTTGAATCCTATTGGGATCACAAAGCCCCGGAGATTTCTCTTCGGGGCTTTTTTTGGGTTCGTCCAGCACGAACATACTCTAAAGGGTGCAAGTCTTTTTCATGACGACACAGTGTGACAAAATGATTAAAGTGACTAAGCTGGCAGAGAAACTAAGGTTTTGGTGTTGCAAAGTGGTTGGGGGAACCTGGGGTGTTGTGATAGAGTGACTGGATTGCCTGCTGGTGGGACCGGGTGTTTTCTATTTCGTTCCGCGAAAACGTTTTATATGGAACAAAACTCATTGGCACGGGCATTTGGTTCCGTGAAAACGTTTTAGATGGAACAAGATATGTCTGAGAATACATTTGGTTCCATCTAAAACGTTTAATTGGAACCAAATGTAGCGATGAGATAGAACGTTGGAGGGGATGATGCTGGTACTAATCTGAACGAGGGCAGTGAGGCGAAACGAACTGGGCACTGAAATGGGCTGCGAAACAAAAAACGGCCGCACCGGAAAGGTGTAGCCGTTCTTTAAAATTTCTACAGAGAAATATTAGAATCTCTCTTCAGAAGAAACAGTCAGCTTCTTGCGTCCGTGACGACGACGAGCAGCCAGTACGCGACGTCCATTAGGAGTAGACATACGTTCACGGAATCCGTGTTTGTTCACGCGCTTGCGTACAGATGGTTGAAATGTTCTTTTCATTATCTTACTTTTTTATATTTTTCACAAATAGGACTGCAAAGGTAACCTTTTTAGAGTTAAATACAAAATTTTTTACAAGAATTTTTCGTATCTTTGACGTATCGGCTTCCGATTTGCGGACGCGGAGAAAATCAAGCATTATCATTGGCAGAAATGAAAGAAAGATTATTCCTTATAGATGGACATGCGCTGGTATTCAAGATGTATTATGCCTTCCTGCGCCGCCCTATGATCAACTCCAAGGGCGCAGACATGTCCATTCTCTTCGGATTTACCAAATACATTCTGGAACTGATCTCCAGAGAACAACCGGACTATATCGCCGTAGCGTTCGACCCGCCGGGGGGAACGTTCAGAAACCAGATGTATCCGGAATACAAGGCCACCCGTGCAGAGACCCCGCAGCTTGTCATTGACTCCCTTGAACCGCTCATCGGAATATGCAAGGCTCTTGGCATCACGACATTGATGGTGCCCGGCTTCGAGGCGGACGACGTCATCGGCTCCATGGCGAAACGTGAGGCGAAACAGGGCAAGGAAGTCTACATGGTCACTCCCGACAAGGACTACGGCCAGCTGGTGGACGAAAACATCTATCAGGTAAAGCCCGGAAATGTCGGTGGCGAAAACATTGTCCTGGACTCCAAGGCGGTATGCGAGAAATACGGCATATCCTCGCCGATACAAGTCATTGAAATGCTTACCCTCTGCGGTGATACGGCCGACAACGTGCCCGGCGTGAAAGGCATCGGCGAAGTCGGTGCGGGGAAACTTATTTCGAAGTACGGCACCGTGGAGAACATCTATCGGCATATTGACGAACTGACACCACGCCAGCAGGCGCAATTCCGTGAAGCTGAGCCACATATCGGGATGAGCCATCAGCTCGTCACGATAAAGACCGACATGGATCTCCCGCATGAGGACATGCACGTGAATCTCCGTTTCACCCCGGAAGTAGCCGATCTCTTCGCGAAATACGAATTCAATTCGCTGAAGAAACTGATCCCCGAATCCGGCGGCGACATGCCCGCAGCTGAAATCTCCCGCGGCAGGAAAATGGAAATCACCGAAGTTCAGGTCAATGAAATCCTGACAATGGCCTCCAAGGCCGGAGCCGCAGCGGTCCGGATCAATGACAATGACTCGGCAGCCGTAGCCGTAAGCATTGATCCTGAAACACTTGAAGTCGCTGCCGCTTATGGGAGACCGGCCGATTTCAAGGTAATTCTGGAAGATGACGGCATAGAAAAATACGGATATAATCTGAAAGAACAACTGAACCTGTTGGCTGGCGAAAATATTGGCCTTCGCGGCAACTTGCTGGACATCAGCCTGATGCACTATCTCATAAATCCGGAGAAGAGCCATAAGCCGGAAATTCTGGCGAAAAGCTATCTGGATGTGGATATGTACGCGGACATTGAAGCAAAGCAGGAAGAACCGGTATCGCTTTTCGATGCGCCGGCCGAAGATGACGGTCATGATGCCGTCCGTGATTCCGCCGCTGCTGTCCTGACGGGTCTGAAAGTGCGTAAGGAATTGGAAGACAACTCACTCGGTCATTTGTACTCCGACATTGAGGAACCGCTTATGCTCGTCCTTACGAAGATGGAACGTGACGGCGTGAAGGTGGATCTCAGGCAGCTGGACGAATTTGCGGCCGGTCTGCGCAAGGAAATGAGCGAAAGGGAGGCCCGCATCCGTGAAATGGCTGACGAGCCGGAATTGAACATATCCTCACCCAAGCAAGTCGGCGAAGTCCTCTTCGACAAACTGGCATTGGACCCGAAAGCTAAAAAGACGGGACGGGGCAGCTATCCTACCGATGAGGCGACCCTCATGGCATTGGAAGACAAGCATCCGATAATCGATGAGATTCTGGAATTCCGTGCGGTAAAGAAACTGCTCTCCACATATATAGAGCCGTTCCCGTCCTTCGTGTCGCCATCGGACGGACGAGTGCATACGACTTTCAATCAGGCACTTACCGCCACAGGTCGACTCAGTTCATCGAATCCGAATCTCCAGAACATCCCTATCAGGACGGAACGCGGAAAGGAAATCAGGAAGGCCTTTGTGGCAGGCGAACCGGATGGCGTCATCGTCTCTGCGGATTATTCCCAGATAGAACTCCGCATCATGGCGCATATCAGTCAGGATCAGCATCTTATACAAGCTTTCCGTGAAGGGCGCGACATCCATTCAGCCACGGCGGAGAAGATTTTCGGTATAAGCCATGACGAAGTTACTCCGGACCAGCGACGGATTGCCAAGACCGCCAATTTCGGCATCATGTACGGCATATCGTCATTCGGACTGGCTCAGAGACTGGGAATTTCCAGGACGGAAGCGAAGAAACTTATCGACGACTATTTCGCCGCGTTCCCCGCAATCCGCTCATTCATTGACGATACCGTAGCTTCGGCGCGCGAAAACGGCTATGTCGAAACGCTGTTCGGACGCCGCCGCTACCTCCCCGACATCAGCTCCCGCAATGCCACCGTGCGGGCGCTTTCTGAAAGGACCGCGGTCAATGCCCCTATCCAGGGAACCGCCGCCGACATCATAAAAATGGCCATGATCAATGTCGACAGGAAGATGCTTGAGGCCGGGCTGAAGAGCCGCATGGTGCTGCAAATCCATGATGAACTGCTGTTCGACACCATTCATGATGAAATAGATACACTGATGTCCATCGTCAAGGAACAGATGGAGCACGTCACAGAATTGTCCGTTCCTTTAACTGTAGAATGCAATTATGGCAAAAACTGGCTCGAAGCTCACTAGTGTGAATGATGATGTGCTGGTCCGGATGGCTCTGGACGGCAATCAGACGGCATTTTCAGCATTGCACGCAAAATATGAGATGGCTGTCTGCTCGATTATCGGAAAGATTGTCAGCGACCCCATCGAGGTGGAGGACATCTGCATAGAGAGCTTCGAAAGAGCTTTCCAGAAGCTCTGCACTTTCGACCAAGGCAAGAAGTTTTCCACGTGGCTCTTTGCCATTGCCAAGAACAAGGCATTGGACCACAAGACTTTGGCGACCAACAAGAGCAAGGTCATCGACAATTCGTCCATAGATATGACCAATGACAAGGCGGACAATGTCGCCGACGGCCAGCTGAGCCCGGAAGAATACATAATTTCCGCACAGGACCATGAAACATTCCTGAACTGCATCAGCGGCCTGCCTGAACTTTATAGGGAAGTCGCGCAAATGTGCTATGTGGACAATCTCGGCTACAAGGAAATCGCGGAGAAGACCAATCTGCCGCTCAACACCGTCAAGACAAGGATAAACCGCGCCCGCGCCCAGATTATCCGTAAAATGCTGGAGGAAGAATAGTTATGAATGTCAATGAATTTGTCACCCTCGTGCGCGGGTCGTTCCCGGAATTGACGCCGGGGCAGGGATCGATGTTCCGTGCGATGGAGCCCCTCTACAATGACTGGAATTCCAGGATCAATGTCATTTCCCGCAAGGATATCGACAGCTTGTATATCAGGCATGTGCTTCATTCACTGGCGATTGCGCAATATCTGAAAACGATGCGCCCTGAAATTTTCGAAACGTGGCGGATACCTGGAGCGGGAATCAATGTGCTTGATCTCGGAACAGGAGGCGGTTTTCCGGGAATACCGCTTGCCGTGCTGTTTCCGGAAGTGAATTTCCTTCTCTGCGATTCGGTCGGCAAGAAAACCATCGTGGCGAAAGCTGTTGCGGAATCCCTTGGTCTTCAAAATGTTACAGTGGTCAATGCCCGTGCGGAATCATTGCCTCAGAAGTTTGATTACGTGGTCTCACGCGCAGTCACGGCGCTGGATAATTTCTATCCTTGGGTGGCGGGAAAGTATACCGGCGATATCTTCTATCTTAAAGGTGGAGATTTTGCCGAAGAACTCTGCCATATGATGCAGATTGCCGGCATTCAGCCCGGTGCAGTCCGCACATGGAAAATCCAGGATTGGGTGAATGACCCGATTTTCGATGAAAAATACGTGATTGACATACCTGTAGGCAAGAAATAATTATGGCGTGGAAACTGCTGGCTGAAGGACTTTCTGTCGGGTATGACGGCAAGGCATTGATCCGTAACATATCGTTCGCGGTAGGGCCGGGGGAGTGCGTGCTGCTCTGCGGCGGAAACGGCATGGGCAAGAGTACATTGCTCAGGACGCTGGCCGGGCTGCAGAAACCTCTTGGAGGGACTGTCCGGAATCCCGGCGGCGGAAAGGCGGTGCTGGTCCCGTCGCGCATTCCCAAGGTAGCCGGCTTTACCGTGAAAAAGTTCATCGGGCTTACGACTTTTCAGGAGACGGACTGGCTGGGCAGGATCGGCAAAGAACTGGAGGCGCGCATCGACGGCTCTATGTCAATGCTTGATATACAGGAGTTTGCGGATAGGGATATTTCTACGTTGAGCGACGGGGAATTCCAGAAAGTCTGCATAGCGGCAGCTCTCGCGAGAAATGCTGAAGTGGTTCTGCTGGACGAACCGACGGCATTCCTGGATGTGGAAGCGCGTGAAATGGTGCTGCAGACATTGTCGGACATCGTCAGATGCGAGAATGCTCCGGCCATAATATTTTCCTCCCACGACATCCATTCGGCGGTCAGGCATTGCACCAGAATCTTCGGCCTTTATAAAAATACGGACCGGGAAACCTCTTTCATGGATTCCGGTCCGTGTGTATCTGAATTTGATGCTGTGCTGGAACGCTGTTTCCCGAATATTCCTATTCATCGGCAATTATAATCTGCACACCTGCATCCTCGATTTTCTCTCTCAATGATTCCGGCATTCCCTTGTCGGTAATGATGATGTCAATGTCTTCGATATTGCCGATTTTTCCGAATCCGCGTCTGCCGAATTTCGATGAATCCGCAAGCACGACCGTCTGTGATGCCGCTTTCATCATGGCGCTCGTGAGCTCGGCCTCTTCGATTGTCGCACATGTCACGCCTGAAGCGAGGTCAATGCCGTCGCAGCCGATGTAAAGCTTTGAGCAGCTGGCGTTTTTCAATCCTTCTACCGCATACTCGCCGCGCACGGAGAAAGAGTTTTTGTACAATGCTCCTCCCAGGATGAATACCTTGGCATTGCTCCTGCTGTGCATGAGGACCGCGATGCCCAATGACGGGGTCACGACATTGATCATGCCGTTCGGCTCCAGTTTCTCGGCGAATGCGGTAACGGTGGAACCTGATGCCAGGATTATGGCGTCATCCGGTTTTATCAATGTCTGGGCGGCCTTTGCGATCGCCTGCTTCTCTTCGATGTGCTGTGATGTCTTCTCGTCGATGCTGATGTCCATCACATGCGGCTTGACCGGTGAAGCGCTGCCGTGTGTCCTGTACAGAACTCCCTGGCTTTCAAGGATTCTGAGATCCTTTCTTATGGTTGCTCCTGTGACACCCAGCTGGTCTGCTATGTCCAGGACTCTGATAAATCCGTTTTTGGCAAGTTGATCCTTGATGTACTTGTGCCGTTCTGCAATACTTATCATTTTCGTTTGCTTTTTTTTGATTTCGCTTCGTTGCAAATGTACGAATAAATTAATTAAATGAAAAGTTTGCGTAACTTTGGATGTTCTTCAATCCGCTTCAGGATGAACTCGATGATTTCGTACTTCGCTGCCGTTCTTGTCGAATATGCGGATGCTGATACCGTTGTCGTCTATTCAGACGTGATTTCGCATAAATCGATGTGTAAAGATAAGAAAAAAATCATTTTGTTTCATTTTTCATTCTATTCTTCCTGAAAATGTTTTGAAAATGAAAAAACTTGAGTACTTTTGTGGTAAAGTATGAAACTTATGGGACATTTTAAGTCCATCATAATAAAGAAATGAAACATATACTATTATGAGTGAGATAGAAACAGCTCTGGAAAGAGCGAGAGACACTAAGGCGCTGGAATTTGGCGTGGGAGCCATGGAAAAAGTTCCGGCGATGTTCAATAAATTGTTTCCGGGGAAGACCGCTATCGTAGTGGCAGACAAGAATACTTATGCTGTCGCGGGCGAAGCTGTATATGGATATCTGAAAAATGCCGGAATCAATACGGAGTCTCCTTTTATTTTCACGGACTCTGAACTCTTCGCTGAATGGTCGTACATCGAGCAACTGGAACAATTCCTTAAAGAGCGCGATGTCATTGCCGTTGCCGTAGGCTCCGGTGTTATCAATGATTTGACGAAACTGGTTTCGAGTCATCTCGGAAGACGTTATATAATAGTAGGTACAGCAGCGTCAATGGACGGCTACACCGCTTATGGTGCATCCATTACATTTGAGGGAAACAAGCAGACATTTGATTGCCCTGCACCTCTCGGAATGGTGCTCGATCCTACTGTTGCAGCCAAGGCACCGGAAGGGATGTCCGCATCCGGATATGGCGACCTTATGGCCAAGGTTCCTGCAGGAGCCGACTGGATCATTGCCGATGCAGTAGGCAGCGAAAGCATTGACCCGTTCGCATTCTCGTTGGTACAGAGTAAGTTGCGTGACGCATTGTCCGATCCTGACGCTGTGGCTGCGGGTGATGTCGAGGCTACCGGAAAATTGGCCGACGGCCTTATCATGAGCGGCTTCGCAATGCAGGCAATGTCTTCCAGCCGTCCGGCTTCAGGCACAGACCACCAGTTCAGCCACTATTGGGATATGGAAGGACTCTGTCATAACGGCAAGCACGTGTCACATGGTTTCAAGGTCTCTATCGGGACTCTCGTTTCTACAGCATGTCTGGAATACCTTGTCGGCAAGGACTTTACGTCAATGGATATCGACAAGGCAGTGGCGCAGTGGCCGGAATGGGAAGAGATGGAGAAGACCATTCACGAGGTGTTTGACGGCAAGCCGGGTCACTTGGCAAGAGGTCTCGTGGAGAGCAAGGGTAAGTATACTGACCGCGAAGGTATCCGCAAACAGCTTGAAGCAGTGAAGAACAATTGGCCTGAATTGCGCGAGAAAATCCGCAAGCAGATCATTCCGTTCAATGAAGTTTATGATTGTCTGAAACGGGTGGGCGCTCCGTATGAGCCTGAGATGATCGGTGTAAGCCGTGAGAAACTCCGCAGTACGTTCCGCGCCATTCCGTTCATGAGGAATAGATTTACCGGCATTGACCTGATTTACAGGGCCGGACTTATGGAAGAGGTGGAGAACTACCTCTTCGGTAAAGGTGGAATTTACGAGTGTTGATACATGGTAATTCATTCTTGAATTACCGAACGTTTATGTGTGCTTCTGAGGTTAGGTTTGTCCCCGGAAGGTATGTTGAGGCTGACCATGTGAATGGCCGGTCTCATAGTTTTTATGTCAAGTCGCTGAAGGCATCAGGTGTGAATCAGGCGTTTCTGCACACGAATGAAGCCCTGGTCCCATCTCCGAAAAGACTTGCAAATAACGTTTTATTTGCTAATTTTGATTCGTGGACCAGAGCGGTTCATATTGAGGTTTTGTTACGATAATGTAATGATAATCAATGTGTTGTAAATCATTCTTGCGACTTTTGCATTGGCGGTGATTTGCTTGCGAAACTGAAACCGTTGCGGAATGAAAATAAGACGCGTTTTCTGAGGTTATGAACGAAATTGAAAATATCCTGAAAAGGGTGAGAGATACCAAGGCGCTTGAGTTCGGCGTCGGTGCAATGAAAAAAATTCCGGCGATGTTCGACAGCCTGTTTCCAGGGAAAACGGCAGTCGTCGTGGCTGATAAAATCACTTATGAAATTGCCGGGAAAACCGTCCATGGGTATCTTGAAGATGCCGGCATAAATACGGACCAGCCATTCGTTTTCACCGATCCCGGTCTTTATGCTGAATGGTCTTATCTGGATCAGCTTGAATCATATCTGGAGGAAAGGGATGTTATTGCAGTTGCAGTAGGCCTTGGAGTCATAAATGATTTGACAAAACTCGCCTCCTATCATCTCGGAAGGCGTTATATCATAGTCGGAACGGCAGCTTCGATGGACGGCTATACTTCTTACGGTGCCTCCGTCACATATCACGGCAACAAGCAGACATTCGATTGTCCGGCACCTCTTGGCATGGTGATGGATCCGGCCGTTGCCGCAAAGGCTCCTGCCGGAATTACGGCATCCGGTTACGGAGACCTGATAGCGAAAATCCCTTCAGGTGCAGACTGGATGATTGCTGATGCGGTAGGAAGCGAAAGCATTGATCCATTCGCTTTCTCGCTTGTACAGAAGAACTTGCGCGATGCGTTGTCTGATCCTGACGCAGTCGCTGCCGGAGATGTTACAGCTGTCGGGAAACTCGCTTATGAATTGATTATGAGCGGTTTTGCGATGCAGTTGATATTGTCAAGCCGTCCAGCGTCGGGAGCTGAACACCTTTTTAGTCATTATTGGGATATGGAGGGCCTCTGCCATAACGGCAGGCATGTGCCTCATGGCTTTAGCGTGGCTATAGGTACGCTCGTTTCGGTTGCTTGTATGGAGTACCTTCTGAGCAAGGATTATACGAAAATTGATATTGATGCGGCAGTGGCCAAATGGCCGGAATGGGATGATATGGAAAAGCATATACGCGAAGAGTTCGAAGGCATGCCGGACCATCTTGCCCGCGCCCTTGTGGAAAGCAAGGCCAAGTATATCGGCCGTGAGGGCATCCGTAGGCAGCTGATCGCTGTGAAAGACAATTGGCCTGAACTCAGCGGCAAGATCCGGGACCAGATTCTTCCTTTCAATGTCGTCCGGGATTGTCTTAAACGTGCCGGCGCTCCATACGAGCCGGAAATGATAGGCGTCAGCCGTGAGAAACTCCGGAAGACATTCCGCGCCATCCCGTTCATGCGGGACCGGTTCACCGGCATTGACCTGATTTATCGCGCCGGCCTTATGGACGAGGTGGAAGCTTACCTTTTCGGCAAAGGCGGGATTTACGGGTGCTAGTCCCGGGTTTGGGCGGTGACTCCGAAACTTGAATAAACAAAAGAGGCTGGCCATGTAATCTGGTCAGCCTCAATTCTATATGAGTTACTGTTATTTGCTCTGTGCAATCGCAGCCTGCGCAGCGGCGAGACGTGCGATAGGAACACGGAATGGTGAGCAAGATACGTAGTCGATGCCGATCTTGTTGAAGAACTTGATGGAATCAGGATCTCCACCGTGCTCTCCGCAGACACCGCACTTGAGCTCAGGTCTCTTGGAGCGACCGCTCTGGATACCATATTCCACGAGCTTGCCTACACCCTTGGTGTCGATAGTCTTGAACGGATCTGCGTCCAGAAGCTTGTTTCCGAGATATTCGCCCATGAATGTTCCTACGTCATCACGTGAGAAACCGAATGTCATCTGTGTGAGGTCATTGGTACCGAATGAGAAGAACTGTGCGGTACGGGCCATCCTGTCACCGGTAAGAGCGGCACGAGGGATTTCGATCATTGTACCGAACTGGTAGTGGATGGTGGTGCTGTACTTGCCTTCAACCTCTGCCTTTACCCTGTCGCAGATAGCCTTCTGGAAGCTGAGCTCACGAGCTGAAATTGTTACAGGAATCATGATTTCAGGAATCGGGTTGAAACCTTCTGCCTGAAGTTCTGCAGTAGCTGTGAAGATAGCCCTGTACTCTACCTCTGCAATCAGAGGGAATGACACGTGAAGACGTACTCCACGATGACCCATCATAGGGTTGACCTCGTGCAGGGACTCGCCACGTTTCTCGATTTCCTCAACGGTTACGCCGAGCTCTTTGGCCAATTCTGCTTTCTTCTCATCAGTTCTAGGAACGAACTCGTGGAGAGGAGGGTCGAGCAGACGGAAAACTACAGGCTTGCCGTCCATAATCTTGAGAGTGCCCTTTACAGAAGCCTTGATAAATGGTTCAAGCTCTGTAAGTGCTTCCTTTCTTTCTTCATCTGTATCGCAGAGAATCATCTTGCGGAGTTTTGCAAGCGGAGTCTCTGAATTCTTGCCGTAGAACATGTGCTCAAGACGGAACAGACCGATACCTTCGGCGCCGAATGAAAGAGCCTTTGCAGCATCTTCAGGTGTGTCGGCATTGGTACGGATTCCGAGCTTGCGGAACTTGTCGGCGAGAGCCATGAACTTCACGAACAGCGGATTCTCGGAAGCGTCCATCGTCTCGATCTGTGCGTTGTAGACGAGACCCTTGGTGCCGTTGAGGCTGAACCAGTCGCCTTCCTTGAACTGCTTGTCGTGGCCGGCGAAAGTCACGATCTTGTTTTCGAGGTCAATGTGCATAGCATCGCAACCTACGATACAGCATTTGCCCCATCCGCGTGCTACGAGAGCAGCGTGTGAAGTCATACCTCCACGGATGGTAAGGATACCTGCAGCTGCGCGCATACCCTCGATGTCCTCAGGAGAAGTCTCTTCACGGACGAGGATGACCTTCTTGCCATCTGCGGCGGCCTTTACGGCATCCTCAGGAGTGAACACGAGTGTTCCTACCGCTCCGCCCGGAGATGCAGGAAGACCCTGTGCCATAACTTTGGCCTTCTTCTCAGAAGCAGGGTCGAGGATTGGGTGGAGAATCTCGTCGAGCTGTGCAGGAGAAACACGCATTACGGCGGTCTTCTCGTCGATCATGCCCTCTTCGAGCATGTCGATCGCCATCTGGAGGGCAGCGAGACCGGTTCTCTTGCCGATACGGCACTGGAGCATCCAGAGGTGACCCTCCTGGATGGTGAACTCGATGTCCTGCATATCGTGGAAGTGCTCCTCAAGTCTGATTCTGATCTCGTCGAGCTCCTTGTAAACCTCAGGCATTGCCTTTTCAAGTGACTCCAGATCCTTGTTCTTCTCTGTCTTGGTAGCCTCGTTGAGCGGGTTAGGGGTGCGGATACCTGCTACGACATCCTCTCCCTGGGCATTGATAAGCCACTCACCGTAGAACTTGTTGTCTCCGTTTGCAGGGTTACGTGAGAACGCAACACCGGTAGCGGAAGTATTGCCCATATTGCCGAATACCATTGACTGTACGTTCACTGCCGTGCCCCAGTCATCTGGAATTTTCTCAATCTTTCTATATGTAATGGCGCGTTTTCCGTTCCATGACTTGAATACGCCGCCGATAGAACCCCAAAGCTGCTCTTTTGCAGTGTCAGGGAAATCTACGCCGAGAACTTCTTTAACCTTGGCCTTGAACTGGTCGCAAAGATCCTTGAGCTCTTCAGCCGTGATATCGGTGTCAGAGGCATAACCTTTGGCAGCCTTGAGCTCTGACATCATCTTGTCGAGCTGCTGGCGGATTCCCTTACCGTCCTCAGGCTCAATGCCTTCTGCTTTCTCCATAACGACATCTGAGTACATCATGATGAGGCGTCGGTAAGCATCGTAAACGAAACGAGGGTTGCCGGTCTTCTTGATCATTCCCGGAAGAGTCTCAGAGCAAAGTCCGATGTTCAAGATGGTGTCCATCATACCAGGCATTGAACTTCTTGCGCCTGAACGGCAGCTCACGAGGAGCGGATCGTTAGGATCGCCGAATTTCTTGCCCATGATTTTCTCCGTAGCCTCAAGTGCTTCAGCCACTTCTTGTTTCAATTCATCTGAATAGCCTCCGCCCAGAGCGTAATACTCTGCACAGCACTCAGTTGTGATAGTGAAACCAGCCGGAACCGGCATGCCGAGCAGGTTCATCTCGGCCAGGTTAGCTCCTTTTCCTCCAAGGAGTTCGCGCATGGTGCCATTGCCTTCAGCAGTCTTGCCACCGAAGCGGTACACCCTTTTTTTGTTCTCTAACATATTTTTAAAACAGGTTTTTGTTTTTCGAAATCAAGTTTTCCTTAAAGAGTGCAAATTTAATCATTTTACACATGCATTGCAAGAAAAACTTACTTGCCTTTATGCCCCTTCTCGTAAAGCTCGATGGAATTGATGATGTTCTGCCATACGCTGTACAGTCCTCCTGCGACGGAAGTCACTGGAGTCAGATACGAATAGCCGAGCCATATCAGGAAGCCGGTGTTTTTCTGTCCAAGTGCCTGGCCGGAGGTGATTTCATCAGAAGACCGTTCTTCTTCCGACTCCTTCCTTCCGACTCTTCCGGCGGCTTTTCCGACACCGAACTGGATGACCGTACAAGCCAGCGAAATGACACCTATCAGCACTACTATCCAGAAAGATATATGGCTGAGTACCAATGCTCTGGTGGCAAGAAAAATCGCCAATGTCAGCGAAATGCCCCAGAAATAGAAAGCCCATTCAGTGTATCTCATCAGCCAGCGCTGGAGTCTCCGGGCAGTATATCTGATGAGCCATGCCAGAAGCAGCGGGAAAACCAGCAGCGGGAAAATCTTCATGCAGATCGCGATGAAACTCTCGAAGAAGGTCGCGTCCGACTCAGTATTGAATATAGGTATGACCAGAGGAATGACGACCGCTACCGCAATGTTGATGAGCACGACGTATGAAACGGTGTCCGACAGGCGTCCGCCAAGTTTCCCGGTAATCACTCCCGCGGCGGCTGCCGTAGGGCAGATGAAACACAGCATTGCGCACTCTGTCAATATTTTAAGGTCTCCGTCAGGCATCAATGTCGCAAGCCATGTGAACAATATGAACATGACAATCTGGAAAGCCAGCGCGATGAAATGCCAGCGCCGGAACCTCAGGTCGTGCGGTGAAATCCTGTTGAACTGTAGAAATAGCATGATTGCGATGAGTGCCGGTTGGACTCGTTTCGCAAAAATCGAGAAAGAAGGCTCCACGTCAGATGCCAGCCAGGGCACATAATGGAGTGCCAAATAAGATGCCGCCCCCGTGAAAATCGCCAGAGGCAGCATCCATTCCTTTATGAAATTGATTAATTTGTCCTTTGCCACAATAACCTCCCTACAACAGCTTGGCCGCTATGTCCGACAATTCGCTGCGCTCTCCCTTCTTCAGGAATACGTGTTCGAAAAGCTTCTGTCCGGACATCTTTTCACCGAGATGAGTAAGACCGTTGGACCACTGGTCCAGATAAGGCTGGTCAATCTGGAAAATGTCTCCCGTAAACACCATCTTGGTCCCTTCACCTGCCCTCGTGATGATCGTCTTGATTTCATGCGGCGTCAGGTTCTGTGCCTCGTCAATGATGAAATACGCCTTGCCCAGGCTCCTTCCTCTTATATACGCAAGCGATGTTATGAGCAGTTTCTCGTCCTTCAGAAGGCTCTCGATGTGCTGGTATTCCCGGCTGCTCGGTCTGTACAATGCCTTGATTACGTTGAGGTTGTCCATCAGCGGCTGCAGGAAAGGACTCATTTTGCTCTTCTGGTCGCCAGGCAGGAAGCCGATATCCTGATTTTCCAGAATGACGGTCGGTCTGGACAGGATTATCTGGTCGAAATCCCGCTCCTGTTCCAGAGCTGCCGCCAGCGCGAGCAATGTCTTTCCAGTTCCGGCACCTCCGGTCAATGACACCAGCTGAATCTTCTTGTTCAGGCATGCGTCCAATGCGAATTTCTGTTCGTCATTCCTCGGTTTGATTCCGCTGGCTTCCCGCTTCCTGACCAGAATGATCTTGTCAATGTCGGCGTCATATCTTGCGCAGATTATTTCGTCTCCATGAGTCGTCCGTTGTATCTTGAAAAGTTGATTCGCAGATGGTTTGGTCTTGCAAAGCCCCTTCCAGTCGACGGTGTTGTGCTGGCCGTATGCCAGTTCCTGTACCACTTCGTCCGGTGCGTCCGTGATGAACTGCACTTCTTTCTGTGAGAACTCCACCTTGTTTTCTTCCACGCGGTCAGTCAAGTAGTCCTGTGCCACCATTCCCGCCGCCTTTGCCTTCATTCTCAGGTTTATATCTTTGGTTACCAGCGCCACGAAACGGTCGGGATTGTTGTCCCTGACCCAGATTGCGGTAGCCAGAATCCTGTGGTCCTGGATGTCGTCATGGAAAAGTTCCTTCATGCTGTCAGGAAACGGATGGTTCGGCTCTATCTTGATGTTGCCCAGACCTTTGCCGATAGGCACGCCGTCTTTTCCGAACATTTTCCCTTCGGTGAGACGGTCGATGTCTCTCATGAATCCTCTCGCATTGAAACTCAACGCGTCCGTGCCCTTTTTGAACTTGTCCAGTTCTTCCAGCACGGCTATCGGTATGACAATATCATTGTCCTGAAACTTTCGGATGGCCTTGTAGTCATGCAGAACGATATTTGTGTCCAGGACGAATATCTTCGGTTTCCTGGCTCCGTTCCCCTTTGCGGGGACATTGGCGTACCTGTTGATCATGTCTGAATATTATGTAACCCTTAAAAAATAACTTGGTAATCTTTGCTCGTATTTTCGGTCTATATTCCTTTTCTCATCAGTCGTGTACGTCCAGTACACTCCTTCTTCGAAAAGAAATCTATCCTCGAAAATACTTCAAAATCTTTACCAACTTATTTTTTCATGCTTACTTTAAACACGCATTTTCCTAATCCTCTCCCTCCGGGACAATGTCCTCCTGACCGAGCAGAGACTGAAGTATGCCCGCCACGCCGTCCTGATTGCCGCTGGTTATCCTCAGCCCCGGTTTCCCCGGATGACCGATGGGATAATAAGCCACATCCTGTAGCAGCATTTCGGCATCCACGTAGTCGAAGTCGCTGTCGCGGATTTCTACCACCGCACCCGGGACCTCGCTGAAAAGAATCCTGGTGATGTCGGTTTCCCCATACGAACGGCAGATTCCTGAGATGTCGGCGTCAATGCCGGCTGTCATACCGTTGCTCATCCTGTTCAATGTCGCAATGAGTCCTCCCGGACCTGTCGCCGCGCCCGAAACTATCACGCCGTCTTCCACGAACTCTCTCACCACTTCGAAACAATCTATGAAATAATCCGAGTCCATGATATCCGGAGCCTTTCCGCCAGCCAGGCCTGTCTTCTCTGCCAGCAATGACCCGCCAAGTCGGAACTTACATGTGTCGAAAGGAATGTATATCAGCCAGTTGCCGATATTGTCCGATACGTGGACCTGGCACTTTCTGCTTTTCCCCAATACTGGCGAAGATGTCCTGAACGGGAGTTCGCACAGTGGCAATGCCGGATTCATGTCCGGGGTGTTCATGATTTCCCGGTCAATGGTCTCCGCGATGTCTATCGGCTCGTCAGAATCATCGGCACTCTGTATGTTTTCGCTTTTTTCAACGTAGATATTGAACTTTATCCGGCATCCTTCTGTCTTGTCATTGTCCTGTGTGCCGGTGACTTCCTGAAAGTGATATCCGCCCAGTCTGATATCCAGCATGTCCAGATAACTGCAAGCCGCCTCCACGGATTTGTAGAAGGCGGTCATATCGCCGACTTCCGAGGTCTCCCATTCCCATGTGATGTCAATGATGAGGTCATCCAATCTGAAATGGCCTGTTTTCCAGATAGTCCGGATCAATCCGGTCGCTATTTCCGCACGTGTGGTCTCTTCCGGGAAGAATCTCGGGATATTGCGTGGCTTGAGGGTGGAAGGTGTCACCTCGCCGAGATATTCGAATATCTTTTCCGATGAAAAGGCCTTGCTCTCCGGTGACGGATCTACGCTCTCGTCGATCAGCGGCTCAGTGGCCGTTTTATTAGACTTGTCTGTATCTGTCTGATAATCATTATATTCTAGGTTTGCATCCGGATGGCTTCTATGAAATTCTCCGATAGCTTCTTCCAATATCTGCCTCGGGGTCAGTTCCATTCTGGCTCCGTCGATGATGTATTCCGAATCAAGTGCAGGCACAAATTCCCTCATATCTCTTTCTTCAATGTTCCCTCAAATGTAATAAATTTCCGCGTCATTTCATCTGTAATTGTTATCTTTATGACCACAATATGAGGAAAAATGAGGAAAATCGAAGTCTGTTGCACATCCGTGGAGGATGTCGTGGAAGCTTATGAAGGTGGCGCCATTCGCGTGGAGCTTTGTTCTGCAATCAGTTGCGGCGGCGTGACGCCCAGTCGGGGCCTGATAGCTGAAGCTGTAGCTGCCGCGTCGGGCACCGTTATTCCTCGCATCAATGTCAATGTCCTCATCCGTCCGAGGGAGGGGAGTTTCGTCTATTCCCCGTCCGAAGTCAGGACAATGATTTCCGATATAGAGTTTTGTCGCGATGCCGGTGTCGACGGCGTTGTCATAGGTGCATTGACCCCGGACGGGAACATTGATATGGACTCGTGTCGCCGCATGGTTGCTGCCGCAGGCCCTTTGAGCGTGACCTTTCATCGTGCCTTCGATGTCTGCCTGAACCCGGAAAGTGCTCTGGAACAAATAATTGACCTTGGCTGTGAACGTTTGTTGACATCAGGTCAGCAGCCCAAGGCCCTGGCCGGTGCATCAATGATTGCAGGGCTCGTAAGACAGTCTGCCGGACGTCTGGTCGTTATGCCCGGCTCCGGTATAAATTCTGACAATATTGCTGAAATAGAGCGCATTACCCATGCTACGGAGTTCCATTCTACTGCCCGCGCAGCCGTCCCGGACCCAGACCTGCATCACGTTCCGGAACTCGGTTTCGATGAGCCGGCAGTTTCACCGGGTCTCATTCTCCGGACCTCCCGCGATGTGGTCCGTTCATTGGTAGGTTAGATTCCTGCGATGACTGTCCTGATCTGGGAAGCAAGTGACGTGTTGTAGCCTGTCGAGACGTAGACGATGCGGCCGAAGCTGTCGCACATCGCGATTACCGGCAGCGTTTTCGATTCGCTGTGGCATCCGTTGCACAACATGTTCCTGATTTCAGATCCGGTGTCTATGCCGAAATGTATGTCGCTGCCGTCCAATGTTTTGGCTAGCTTGTTGACATTGGTCCCGCTCTGCCCGAAAACCATAACCGGCCGTCCCCATTGGCCCAATTCCGGGAGCATTGACTGGACATCCCTTATGGCATGATTGCTCGGTTCGTCTCCGTTGCCGAAGACCATGACCAGGAAATATCCGCGCCCCGTGGTGCTCAATATTGACTTCTTTACAGCAGTGCTGCCGTCGCCGTCTACGGGGGTATACAATGCCTCCGGGTCCATGGCTCCGATGACGCTGATTTCCTCTTTACTATCCCTCATAACCAACTGTATGTCAGTGTTTTTTCCTTTCTCGACGCGGAATGTCGTCATTCTTGCCAGTACCTTTCCGCTGGCAAGCCTGGTCCCGCTGGTCAGCAGGTATGTTCCGGCATCCAAAATGAACGGCGTGCTGAATCTTTTAGCCGAAGCGTCAGCTCCCAGCTCGGTAGCGTCCCCATCCTCGAAATCAAGTAGTCTCCGCTGCCCGTCCTGAATCCGGCTCAATGTAAAATGGCGGTAATATTCCGGATTGTCCAGTGTGCCTTTACCCGGGACATAGTTCATGGTCATCGTTCCTTTTTCGGAAATAGTTCCCAATGCGGCACTCTCTGCGGTGATGTCGACCCATTCATTGTCAATCATATACTGAGCCTTTCCGGTCATCTGGTCTACTCTTGCCGGTATTCCGAATGTCCGCAATGCCGCTACCGTAAATATGTCTTTCGACCTTCCGTCCGCCATGCGGATTCGCAATGTTCCAGCCGGAGTGGCTTGTAACCTTCTGGTGTTCAGACTGTCCGCTATCGCAATGCTGTCCCTGGCCCAAGTGATGATCTCGTTCACCAAAGCCCTGGCGTCATCCTCGTCATTGATCTCGCGCGTGTTTATATAAGGTGAAAGCGCCTCGTGGATCTCCGTGTGGAACGGCTGTAGAAATTCCCCGTTTATGCGGGGACAAAGCACATAATTGAAATAGATTTCATCTTTCGTGCTGAGTATATTAGGCTTGGCGGCCGTGGTCAACGCATCCCAAAGCACTTCGCATTTCGAGTCACGCAAGTCCTTGCGGCTTAGCGTCTTGAGCATCTCCAAGCCGTCATGCAGACGGTCATTTTCATTGGCCTTTACGATGAAATTCCTGATGTCTCTCCAGTTTCCCTTCGCATCCGTCAGCTGCTTGTATGCGTCTTCCGGCAATCCCGCCATTCCGAGACGTTCCTCAGCATTGTCCCGAGTCGTGAAAGTCGCTGTGTATGCGTGCCTCAGCGAGTCTTCGCGCGCGAGCCGTACCTTGTTCGCGGCAATCGCCTCCTCACTCGCTTCTGCTGGAATCCTGCCGTTCGCAGGAGGGTTCATGTCAATGTCAATCTTCATCGGATCCGCATCCGTATGGTCCAATGTGATGGTGATTCCGCAGTTTTCAATGCCTTCCGTATGGAGCTTTCCGATTCCGTAACGTCCGTCATATGAGGCCCATACGAACATGTCGCCGATTCCTGTGTGGAGTATTGCCTGCCCCTTGTCGTCGGTTTTCAATGTCACTGCCGGGAACATTTCACCATAGTTGTAAATGCAGAATCCGACGTCGGCGCCGGTTACGGGTTTGCCTTCGGAATCATTGACAGTCACTATATTGCGTCTTGTTTTCACATAGTTGCCGATGACATTGATTTCTGTGAAGCTGGCGGTACGGCGGATTACGTCTTCAGGGCCGCGGTAGTCGCCGAATACGAGCGTGTGCATCAGCATTGCCCTGGCCGCAGGCTCATTGAACCAGGCCATATTGAGTTCCGGTTCCGGCTCGCAAGCACCGAGGAATGACCATTTCCCGTCTGTCCATACTTCCACCCAGGCGTGGTTGTCATCCGTATGGGCCCATCTTGGCGTGTAGACCTGGCGCGCCGGGATTCCGACGGTGCGCATGGCTGCCACCGTGAATGTCGACTCTTCTCCGCATCGTCCTTCGCCGTTCAGAATCGATGCGAGCGGTGAAAATGTTCTGGCATCCGATGGCGTGTATGTCACTTTTTCATGGCACCAATGATTGATTTCCAGCGCCGCGTCATGCATTGACAGGCCCTCCACGCGTGCCTTCAGCGTGTCGTAATACATTGTCCTGAAATCGTCAAGCCGCTCGTTGTTCACCCTGACGGGCAGCACGAAGTGCCTGAACATCCGGTCGTCCAGCTGCTTTCCCCACGGCATTTCCCGTCTGGCTCTCAGCGCCACTTCCGCATTGTCCCGGAAAAAGTCCTCGCTGTAATCGCCCTTGTCCGCGATGCTCATATATTCATAAAGGAAGTCCACGGCCTCTCCGACCGTCATTTCTCTCTTGCACCCGCCCAATATACATGCGGTCGCCGCCAATGTCAGTGTTATTTTCTTTAGTGTCATATTTTCCGTTGTTCACGAATGCAATAGTATGCAAAAAATTTCTGAAATGAAACAATTGCGGAGAATTGTTCGTGCAAGTGATCGGACGGATCCCTTTAATTGCGGCACGAAGCCATACCTTTTCGTTGAATTCCATAAATAACTCCTCTTGTAATATCATATACAATGAAAGGAGCTAAAACTTACACTTGAACTTGTTCTTGAACTCCTCTTCTTCCATCACTTCATGGAAAAGTCTGGCGACTTCGGCAGGAGGGTTATGGAAGGCACCGCATCCGAAGGCGCCGAGTACGAGGGAGTCATGACCATGGAGAAGGCCTATGCGGAAGATTGTGCGGATCTTGCATCGTGTAATGTCGAGGGCCTCCTGAGGCATGTGTCCTTCAGCAGTGAGCTTTATGGAATATCTTCCGTCGAGATTCAGGGCGGCGCAGGATACCACGGCAACATTGTACGGATCCTCTATCATCGTGCAGTCTGCGGTCTGACGAAAGATGGCGGCGTTCTTCTTTTTGCGCTCGTCGATAGCTGAATCAAATGTTCTATATCCCATGACTGAAATGTGTTTTCAAAATGTAAACAGGTCGCAAGTTTTCCATTTGCTATATACTATACAACACTTCTTCACCAATCTTACATGGATTTCCTGTTTTTTTCACTTTTCTTGTCTTTTCGGCAAATTTGAACGTAATTTGTGCCCGAATACATAAACCAATGGCAAAGAAAAGGTTCCGGATTACGGAAAAAGACTTCCTCCTTGCCAACCGGAAGGCCTCGAGAGAGGAGGAAATCGCAAAGTACGGCAAGCAGATAATGTTCCGTACGACAACTCAGAAATCCAAGAAGGTCTATGACCGCAAGCGTCTGAAAAAGGCAGGCATCAATTCCGATGACCTGCCTTTAATGATTTTTTCGTCTTTAGCGGAAAAACATAGTTTTTTATAAACTGCGCTTTAGAAATAAGTTTACTTGATTCGCCAAGAGTTAACATTCCTTTCTTTGCTGCAGTAATTTGCTCCTATGCACACCACTTCTCTACTGTCATCATTGAACTTGTCAGCATAGCCCATGTCCTCAATTTGTTTAAGAGCAATATCAGCGGAAGAATTGAACTTAAATTCGAAGATGTAGATGTACCTGTCCGTCCGGATTGTCATGTCCATCCTTCCCTTGCTGGTGTGTTCCTCCACTTCTACATAGAAGCCACAAAGTGTCGTGAGGATATACATCACGCTTTGGAAGTGTCTCTCCTGGTCCGGCTGGAGTTCATAAGGGCAGTTGGAAAGGAATGCCTGCAGGCGGACCATAAATCCCTCGATATCCTTATTTCTGAGACATAGTACAAATTGGCTGATCTCAAATCCGGATTTTGTTTTCTCGACATTGGTATAGTACGGAATAAGAAACTTCACGAAACCCTCTTCCACCTCTTTGTTCGGATACCCCAGTTTGTATAGGCTGAACTCCTTGTCATACCCTTTTATCGTCAGATATCCGCTCTGATATATCACCGGGATTGGATTGGTGGAATCCGAGTCGATGCTGTTCAGTTCATCGGCTGTCGGTTCCTCCTTCTCGAGATCGGAAAGGTTGTAGTTATGTTTCTTGAGCAGTTCGACAAGGTATGTCGGGGTTCCGGTCTCGAACCAGTACGAGCCGAGCTTCTTCTTGTCAAGTGCATTAAGGATGCTGAACGGGTTATATATACCAGGTGTGTCATCTTCGCTGAAATGGTATCCGTCGTAGTTCTCCTTCAGCATGGCATAGGCAATTTCCGGCTGTATGCCGATATTCCTGGCCAGATCTTCAACTTCTCCTGATAGATTGCTTCGGAGCTCCTTCTCCGTCATCCCGCAGATATCATAGTATCTCGGATCCATTGAGATGTCATTAAGGTGGTTCAGGTCGCTGAATACGCTGACCTTGCCGAACTTCGTGACCCCAGTTAGGAAAGCGAACTGAATGTATCTGTCACAAGATTTTAAGGCACTATAGAAACTCTTGAGAGTGGAGCGGTATTCATCCTGGAGAGCATCGTTGCCGATTGCCTGCAGGACAGGTTTATCGTATTCGTCCACAAGGATGACCACTCGCTTTCCAGAATGCTCGTAAGCCTTTTGAATGACAGCAGAGAATCTTGGGCCATAATATTTGTTTTGGGACGTCAAACCATACTTAACTTCTTCTTTTTGTAGAAAATCGTTAAGAATGTAGTCTAAGGCATCCAAATTCTCATATTTCTGCGTATTCAGGTCTAGATGCAGCACAGGATATTCAATCCAATCCTTTTCCATGCTATCAATCTCCAGGCCTGAAAATAAATCTTTCCTCCCAAGAAAATATGCCTCAAGTGTTGACAGGAACAGGCTCTTTCCGAAACGCCTCGGACGGGAGAGAAAATAGTAGCATCCCGACTTGGCAAGACGGTAGATGATCTCGCTCTTGTCAATGTATTTGTATCCCTCGGTGCGCAATTTAGCGAAGTCCTGGATCCCTATTGGTAATTTGCTATTCATCTTATTACTATATTACAACCTTTCCATAATCTCGTCTGCAAGTGCCTGTAAATTCTTTGATCCGTTGGCTTCAGGCTATGCACTGACTACATCGGTGAACTCGAAAGCCGTCTTTCCAACGCTTCCCTTATGGTTCACAATAGCGATAATCTTTGCCTTTTTCAGGGCGAGTAGATTGTGAAAGATACGAAGATAGTAATAAATGTGATATGTTACTTAAAATATTTCTCTTTGTCGGTGCAGATAGTATTTAAATATGACTACCTCTCTAGGAAAGTCTGGCTTACATGGCTTTTCTATATTATTTCGCATTTCTTGTGTGTTTTCCTATATTTGGTTTGAAAACATAATTATATGGACAGCCAAGATATCAGAGGGTTATTGAAAGAGGTCTTCCAGCACATTGAACAACGAATTGATTCAGGAGAGGATTACAGCGTTCTTGAGACGGCTATTAAAGGGAACGAGGAGATGATGCACTCAGGCTCACCTGCAAAGTTCCGTGTTTAAGTTATCCAAAGATCTTATAGATTCTATA